>Ga0180438_10000781_pt1 | contig 58157 bp, 43 predicted proteins | sample SS_ome_12_FD_132455 | JGI IMG/M metagenome (GOLD analysis project Ga0180438, IMG submission 132455) | Hypersaline lake sediment archaeal communities from the Salton Sea, California, USA - SS_3_D_2 metaG | ecosystem: Environmental > Aquatic > Non-marine Saline and Alkaline > Hypersaline >... | reverse complement strand
TAAGTCGTCACCAGTGCCTCACCCAGCGCTTCGATGGGCTTCTCCGGCAGGCCACTGCCACCGACCGCCCACTGATCCGCCACGCGAAAGGCCAGCGTGTAGCCGAGCACCCCGAACAGAACCAGCGCCACAAGCAGTGAGATGAACCATTGGGAGTTGCGCTGTACGACCTCACGGTCCATCACCTGGCGGGTGAGCATAATGGCAAAGATGATTAGAATCGAAATGGCGCCCACATAGATCAGCACCTGAACCACTGCCAGGAACCCGACGTTGAGCAACGCATATAACCCTGCCACGCCAAAGAAAGAAAGCACCATGCCCAGCGCGGCTCGATAGAGATTGCGATTCGCAATGACGATCCAGGCGCCAACCAGGGTGATGGCACTCAGGACGATAAAGACCCCGTGTTCTACGCTCATAGTCACCCCTTAATCAATGAAAAATGACCGAATAACAAAATGCCAGATGCATGAATCACACACATTGCTTATCTTGCGCCAGCGATGGCCTGCAACTTGGCATTGCGGCTGCGGCGGGCAGCCCAGGCGACAACACCGAGAGTGACGGCGATGATGACCAAGTTGCTAACCAGCAACCCACCCGCACGCGCCCACATTCCCGCATCCGCCAGCAGCTTGTCCACCAGAGCAACCACCATGAGGTTGACCAAGGCCAATGGTACCAGAAACTTCCAGGCAAAGTTCAGCATGTGGTCGATGCGGAAGCGAGGCCAACTGCCCCGCGCCCAGATGAATACAAAGACGACGGCAAAGGTCTTGATGAAGAACCAGAGCCATGTAGGCAGAATAGGCCAATTCCACCCACTGAGGAAAAGCGTTGTGGCAACCCCAGCGATGGCGAACATGTTGATATACTCGGCCAGGAAAAAGAGGGCGAACTTCATGCCACTGTACTCGATAAAATACCCGGCCACGATTTCAGAGTCGGCTTCCAACAGATCAAAAGGCGAGCGGCCCAACTCAGCCATACCGGCTGCCATGTAGATAAAGAAACTCACCGGCATAAGAATGGCATTGGGGATCGGCTGACTCTCAACGATCTTTACCAGAGACATGGAGCCCGCAATCAATACCACCGAAGCCATAGCCAGCACCATCGGAATCTCGTAGCTGACCAACTGCGCGATCACACGAAAGGCACCTAGCAGGCCATACTTGTTGTTAGAAGACCAGCCAGCAGTCATGACAGCGATGGCAGTCAGTGAGCCAATCGCCACCACATACAGTGCTCCCACGTTGAGGTCACTGCCCACCATCCTTCGCCCAAAGGGAAGTACCGCATAAAGCAACACCGCCGGAATCACCATCAGCACCGGGGCAAGGTTGAAGAGCAAACGGTCAGCATTGTCTGGGACAATGTCCTCCTTGATGAGCATCTTGATGGCGTCGGCGACCGCCTGGAAAATACCCCATGGCCCCCAACGGTTGGGACCGATCCGGTCCTGCAGACGGGAGAACACTTTGCGCTCCATATAGGTCAGTATCAGGACCATGACGACACCCAACAGTGCAAGAATGAGCCCACCGATCAGACCGTTGATCATCGTCACGGCCCCATCTGGCAAAGACAAAGCATCCGACAGCAGGTTTGTCCACCACTGTCCAATATTGACAAATAGATCATCCAGTATATTCATAGATCCTCCCCTAAGTTTAAACCAACATCCGGGCACCAAGCAACCAGATGCGCTCCAACGCGACACACAATTCGTTGCGCGTCCGAGTGATCAAATGCAGCGAGAGGAAAAGTCAGCGCCCTGACGACCAAGATAGATTGCTACAGCCATTCAAGGGCACCCTTGCGCCAGGCGTATATCAGCCCAGCTACCAAGATAGCGAGGAAGACAAACATCTCGACCAGGGCAAAGAGTCCCAATTTGCCGTAGGCCACTGCCCACGGGTACAAGAAGACGGTCTCAACATCGAAAACGACAAAGATCAGGGCAAAGAGGTAATATTGTGCCCTGAACTGCACCCACGTATCGCCATAGGTCTCAAGACCGCATTCATAAGTCTGAGACTTGATAGGATTGGGTTTCTTGGGGCGAAGAACCCCCGCCAGGCCGAGGGCAACAAAGGGGAAAGCGACCGCGATGACAACAAACAGTCCAATAGAAGTAAAAGGATTGTTTAGTTCCATGTCTCTCCTATCTCCTCGTTGAACTTGAGAGCAATGGGCAGTATTATAGCATAGTTCCCGAGAAAGCGCAACGTCTCCTTTTTTCACGTCTGGACGCAATCTGTCCAGTTTGTCCGGCTTTATGTGACCGTTGCTGGGGCTAGACATGCCTTCCCACAACGCCCTCCTCGCCGATCTTTTTGCGTGATCATGGTGTATGTGGTATACTTGCCCGGGTCTGTCTTTCAAATCACCGGTTTTTGGGTGGGTGGAGTGGTACTGTTGTCTTGGTTTGAAGGCGAGAGACGTGGTCAAAAACAATGCTGAAAAGAGAGAGGCTGTGACAAACAAACAGAAGGTGATTCTTGCCAGCCTGGCGCTGGGTGCTACCATAGTTCTCACAGTTTCCGGCTTCTTAATTTTCGGTGATGACGCGGTACAGAAAGCCAAACCAGTAGCGCTTGTAGCAACAGACGCCAGGTCTCTTTCTAGCACGCTGACAGCCGTCATCAGCACAACACCAATCGTTACAACTCCGACCCAGACGTTATCGCCGTCACCAACGTTTGCGTTGTCGCCATCCCTCTGTCCAACCATAAGAGTTGTAACGGCGTCTCCAACATCTACTTTGTCGCCGTCGCCCACAGCCATGCCCGCAAGCACAGCGACACCCACACCGTCGCCACATTCAAGCCCTACTGACACTGCAACACCTTCTCCTACCGATATTCCCACGGATACTCCCGAACCGTCTCCAACACCGACGCCAGCGCCCTATGGGTATGATCCTGCCTGGACCGCACCGTGGGGCACTCAGATTCAGAGGTATTATTCACAGGCCAGCAAGGCAAGACACCTCGACATGCGATGGATTCGAGTACTTGTTTCATGGCAAGCTATCCAGCCTGACCAGAACGGTGAGTATGAATGGGTGGATGTGGACACAAAACTCAAGGCTGCAACGGATGCTCGTCTGTCACCAATAGTGACCGTTATAAATAACCCCAATTGGGCTGACCAAGATGGAAATCACTGTGGCCCTTTGCAGGACAACCAGTATTTGCTCAACTTTCTTACTGCCCTGGTAGAACGCTATAGCAGGCCGCCTTACAATGTCAAGTACTGGGAATTAGGCAACGAGATAGATCTGACATATCCCGTGTGGCAAGATGTTTACGCTCCTTCGGGAATGATCGGATGCTGGGGCGATCTGATCCCGCAATACGTTGAAATACTGCGCGCGGCCCGGCAAGCCATCAAGGGAGTAGACCCTGATGCCACAATTCTGATGGGAAGTCTTGCAATGGTAGAGAGCATCAACCTCGATTTTCTCGATCAGGTCTTGGCCGCGGGGGGCGGGCCATACTTTGACGGAGTCGGTTTCAGTATGTACTACGGTCAAGACAAAGCCTGGTATACTTGCGCCGATCCAGATCGTGCACAGCACCATCGGTGCCGATCTGAAATTGGAACGCGGGGCAAGAGCCAGATCATCCGAGACGTGCTGACCAGACATGGAGTAGATAAACTAATCCTCGTCACAGAAACTGCCTCCCGTTGCTTGCACGCCTATCCCAAGTGGGAACCATGTACACAGGAAGAGTTACTGGTCTCGGCCCAATACGTGGTGAAAGCCAATGTGCGGGCAGTGTCTTCAGGAGCACCTATCATCATCTGGTTTACCCTGGATTACCCAGGCTTTTATCACAGCAGTTTATTGGATGAGAATGAAGAGCCCAAACTCTCTTTTGAGAGCTATCGCGTGATGGCTCAAGAGCTGCGTTGGGCCAGATATGTTCGTCCCATGTCTTTGGAAAAACTAGGCGATCAGCGACTGGAAGGTTATCTCTTTGAGATAGGAGACCGGAAAAAGTGGGTAATCTGGGCCAATGAAGCGGTCGCTTTGCCTGTGCGGTTCAAGTCATCAGAACAGCCTGGCGGCAGGCTCAAAGTGGTAGATCTGTTTGGTGGCGAGCAAATCTGGTCTAACGCCGGTGGCGATTCCTCGTCAGATGAAACGATCTCACTGACAGTGGGGGAGAGCCCTGTCTACGTAGGTCAGCTACCCTGACAAAATAGCACCGAAAGAATTGGGGGAGGGCATCATGTGCAGGAAATTAAGAAGGGATGGTATGTGGTTCGTCGTCGGCTCAATGGTGGCTGGCTTGATGGTACTACTCGGCGTTGCATGGGTAGCATGTGCCACACAGATCGAGTCAGACTCCCCAGACATAATCTTTACCAATAGCGGGGAGACTCTGGGATCTCAAATCATCGCTTCTTCGGACATGACAGAGACCGTGTACTTGCCGTCGGTACTTGGCTACTACGACCCATCCTGGATCGAACCGTGGGGTGTGGAGACAAACGACTACACTCTTCTTGACAAGGGAACAGAGGCAGGCATTCACTGGTTGCGACTGCGTCTAAAGTGGTCGGATATACAACCAACAGAGAGCTCTTTTCAATGGAGTAGCTACGACAACGTAATGGATCAGGTCAAAGCCTCTGGCATGAAACCGATAGTCGTGGTTTGTGACAACCCAGAATGGGCAGATCAGGATGGCAACCGATGCGGTCCCCTAACTGACACCTCTCATCTGACTAATTTCTTGACAGAGTTGGCAAAACGATACGGGTCAGGCACTGGTTACAACGTCCGGCATTGGCAAATTGGCAACGAAGTAGATCACGATTATCAGACCTGGTTGGATACCTACTACCCCTCGGGGCAAATTGGCTGCTGGGGTGACAAGATTGAAGAATACATCACTTTTCTCGAGGCTGCCCGGGGTGCACTCAAGGCCCAAGACCCGAATGCCGTCGTAATGGTGGGTTCCCTGGCTATGGTGGACTCTACGATTCTGGATTTTCTGGACCGGTTTCTTGCTGCCGGCGGCGGATCCCACTTTGACGCTGCCAGCGTTCATTTTTACTCAGGGCAAGATAACGCTGGCTATACCTGCGCCGACCCACCTTCCTGTACCATCAAAGGCTTGAAAGGGAAGGTGACGATCTTGCGAAACGTCATGGCCAAATATGGCCTGGACAAGCCGCTGATGATCACTGAGATAGCCGGGCGTTGCTTCCCAGCGGATCAACCATGCTCAACGGCGGACCTTGAGGCTCAGGCCAATTACGCCATAAGGTACAACGTCGAGGCCATGTCAGTTGACGCCACGCCAGCTATCTGGTTCACCCTTGACTACCCTGGCTTCTACCACAGCAGTCTCTTGGATGAAAACGATGACCCCAAACCGGCCTACATCGCTTATCAGATGCTCACCTTCGAGTTGTACGGTGGGCGATTCGTGCGCCAGATGTCCGCATCTGAGGTCGGCAGCGACACGGAGGGCTATGTTATCTCGACGGCTGGCGGGACGAAAGAAAAGTACGTTCTGTGGCGGACGAGCAGCGGAACCAGCATCGTCTCGTTCTCCCTCAGTGCAGTCAAGACTGCGACCCGCAATGATATGACTATCGAAACAACGGTCATACAAGACGGCCAGATCGGAGACCTTGACAGTCGAACTGGTTACGTAGGCATCTCTGTCGGCGAATCGCCAAAGATTGTCGCGCATTATCCATAACTGGCTGCGAACAGCCAGTTGAGGGCACTTACAGGTATTGTCACATTGCAAGATAGGGTGAGTCAACGCCACTTTCTAATCGTTTTGATCACGCTTTGCCTGGTAAGAGGAGTGCTCTACGCAGTCCTAATACCTCTCTGGCAGGCACCGGATGAGCCATCGCACTTTGAATATGTCGCGCTTATCGTTGAGCAAGGTCGCTTGCCCGACGAGAATTCAGTCTCACCCCGATTGCGCCGTGCGATTGTGGCAGCCATGCCAGAGCAAAACTACAGCCGTTTTATGAACCCTAAAATAGATGGAGGAGATGTTCTAAACGGTTCCGTGCCGGATATTCCTGGCCCTAGCGAGCTCGGACACCCGCCACTCTATTACCTGTTAGGCGCAGTCTTGCTGTGGCCTCTGAGACATCAAGAAATTTCGCTCCAACTCTACGTTCTGCGATTTTACTCTGTGCTGTTGAGCACGTTGACGCTCGGAACCGTTTATGCCGCTGCGCATGAGCTGTTTCCCTGGCGATGGCGGTTGCAGGCAGCCATGCCTTTGCTTCTTCTGTTCATCCCGGCACACACGTTCCTCTCAGGCACAGTCAACAATGATCATCTGGCCGAGTTGATCCTGTCTCTGCAGTTCTTCCTTTGGATCCGCGTCCTCCGGCGAGGCCTGACATGGCAGCGAGGGTTGGGCATCGCTGCTTTGTTGGGACTCGGACTGTGGACCAAGGGTACCGCAGCCATCGGCATTCCGCTGGCATGCGTGGCACTGGTCATTCACGTCACGCCACATCTATCTCTCTTGTTCAGTAGACTCCCCTGGAGCCGCGTGGTTGTCCCAGTATCAACTGCAGGGTTGCTGATTGTAGCTGGCGCACTGGTCATCGCTTCCAAGAATGTCCAGGGTTGGAATAAGACCGAAATATGGAATAGCCAGGATGACACGCACGCCCATAAAGGCCAGCATTCCATTCACGTTGAAAGCATCGACGGGCAGGTAAACGCCTCAGTCTACCAAGACATGTTGCCATCTACGTCCCAATCCCTGACTGGAAAGCGACTCATCCTGAGGGCTTGGGTGCTGGCAGAAGAAGGAGAACAAGCTGGATTTCTCGAAATCTCGGATAGCCGCCAAACTCGCCAGACAAAGTTTGTCGCCAGCCCTGAATGGACCCTTTATGTTGTGGAATCTGTGATCGCCACAGACTCGCAGAGAGTTCAGGTCCGATTGGGCGTTCTGGGCCCAGAGGGTGTGCTCTATTTCGACGACGTGCAGTTGGCCGAGGACCGCGCGTCACCTGTCTCTGTCACCGAGGAATCACAGAATTTGCTCCTGAATGGCTCGGGCGAGGCGTCTCAATGGGATATAAAGCCATCAGCTTATCATTTCATGACCGATGTCTTGCGTCTCAATGTTGCCCCCCAATTTTTCGGTTCGCTGCTCGACTGGCAGCGCTCTGTGGCCCTTCGAGAGCAGTACTGGACCGAGTTCTGGGTATTGCTCACGAACTTCTGGGCCTCCATGGGCGTCCGACAAGTCAACCCTTCTTCGCTCTGGCAATGGGCGTTGGCATCTCTCGGGCTCATCAGCGCTGTGGGGGTTATTCTGTGGATTCGGAGAGAGTACCGCGGCACAGGGGACATGGAAGCGTGGCAGAAGAGGATTCTGGCGTTCTTTACGATAGCAGCCGGGCTGGCGATCGTCATTCCCTTTGCCCGGATGCACCCTTTGCCAACTTCCTATTATCCGCACGGTCGCTACATCTACGTTGGGATCGTGCCCATCGTCATGCTCCTGGTATTCGGCTGGCGGGAGTGGGCAGTGATCAGATTCAAGATCACACACAAGACCTGGTTGCTGTCTGCCGGCATGACAGTAGGTTGTTTGTTCGATGCCATGATGCTCTTTGACTATGCCATCCCATATTTTTACGGGCCAACTTGAGCAGAGCGGAATGGAGATTCATCACAAGTGCCCTGACTGGCATTGGATATTCCTGGCTGGCGCTTTGATTGCGGGGCTGACGGCAACAGGCTGGGTCTCCTGGCAACACATGAAGGACTTGCAGGTCGACCAACGCCACGCGGATCGGCCCGTAGGGGAGTTGCTGGCCTCAAACACAATTGGGCAGAGCTTCTACAGCCCAGCGGACGGATTGCACCGGATTGACCTGGTATTCGGCACGTACGCTCACCCTGGCAGGTCCGATCTGATTCTACACCTTCGTCAGTCACCCGATGCAACTGAGGATCTGGTAACTGCGAGGCTCAACAGCCAGGACATAAAGAACAACGTCTATAACGCTTTTCACTTTCCGCCGCAACGAGGTATCGCCGGATCCACGCTCTACTTTTACCTGGAGGCCCCCGGCGCGAGCCCTGGTCATGCGGTCTCGCTCTACCGCAGTAGTGACGATGTCTACCGAGGTGGACACGCCTACTATGATGGAGTCAGAGCGTTGAATGATTTGGCCTTTGTGGCTCACTATCGACTGGGACCGCTGGACGTGGTGAGGTTCGTGCTCCGCCAATTATCCGACAAACGCCCTTGTCTACTGGGCAATCCGCTATTCTACGTGATCTTGATCTTGGTGTATTATGCTCTTGTTGGCAGGCTCTTTGGTATTCTGCGAGAGCACAAAGCGCAAGCTGCCAGTGAGCAGGAGCAATGACCATGACGACCGTCATCCGCCTGGACAATGTTTCCAAACGTTTCATCCTTCGTCCAGATGGAGCCCGTTCCTTTCAAGAGCTTGTGACGGGACTCTGGCGAAAACGTCGTCCACCTGAAGAATTTTGGGCGCTCAAGGACGTCAGCTTTGAGGTGAAACAAGGCGATGCAATGGGCCTCATCGGTCCGAACGGCGCTGGCAAGAGCACAATTCTCAAGCTCATTACCCGCATTATCGAGCCAACTTCTGGCAACATTGAGGTCAATGGTCGCGTGGCGGCCTTGTTAGAACTGGGGGCCGGCTTTCACCCGGATCTCACCGGACGGGAGAATGTCTTTTTGAATGGGTCGATCCTGGGCTTGAGTCGCCGAGAAATCGAGAAACGGTTCGACAGTATCGTCGACTTTGCCGGCATCGGGCGTTTCGTGGACGTGCCGATCAGGCATTACTCCTCTGGGATGCAGGTGCGCCTGGGTTTTTCCATCGCCACGGCCGTGGAGCCTGACGTTCTGCTCATTGACGAGGTGCTGGCTGTGGGCGACCAGGCATTCCAGGCCAAGTGCTTGCACAGAATCGCCGAGATGCTAAATCGGGGAACAACATTGCTTTTTGTATCCCACAACGCGGATACCGTGCGCAAGATATGCAATCGAGTTGTCCGCCTGGAGCAGGGACGTCTACACTCACAAGGGGGTGCCACCACGATAGTGAACGACTACCTTCGAGACGTATCCCCAAAGGACAAAGTGACCCTGGATGACAGCGGTGCTCCCCGAGCGGGTCAAAGATGGGGATCCAGACTGGTCGAAATCGCTGAGGTGCACTTCTTGGATGACCAAGGCCAAGAGCGGACCGAGTTCCGCACCGGAGAATCGTTGATTGCTCACATCGTCTACCGTGCGCATCAGCGGATCCCGAATCCCTCATTCGGAGTAGCCCTACATCGCACCGATGGGACTCATGTAACCGGTCCAAACACGACCATTACCGACTTTCCGATTGACTATGTCGAAGGAGAAGGAATCATTGACTATGTCATCGATCACTTGCCTCTCTTGCCTGGTGAATATCAGTTGACGGTCACGGTCTACGATCACTATTCCGTTCATCCCTACGACCACCACCACCGTATGTACCCTTTTGAGGTCAAGCCAGGAGGAATAACGAGAGAATTTGAAGGCGTTGTACGAATTCCTTGTTCCTGGCGCCACCATCGGTTGAAGGGTGTCAAAGCTTCACGGTGAAAGATAAAGCTTGACCTGGCGTATGCTAAAAAGGGGATGGGGGCGATACTTGGTGAGTGACATGCCCCGTTCTGTCGTGTCATGGCATTGACTGGAGAAGATGCATGATGAGAATACAGTTATGTGGAGTACAAGGCGGTGAATAGCGCACTGGGCCGATGGCACCGCGTGCGTCTGACTGCAATTTTGTGTTTATCACGTCACCGACGAGTGAAGACAGTGTGAGTGATGTACCAACCCGCCCGTCTGTGCAATCGTGCACAGGCAGACGGAAGGAGATATTCGAAGTACTACACATCAAGGGAGGATTTTAGATGATTGACGGCGTTCAGGTGATCAGGCTGACCACCTATGTTGACGAGCGGGGCTATCTCACCGAGATCGCCCGCGCGGCAGGAGGTGACGAGCCTCACTCAGTGATCCATCAGTTTGGGCAAGTTTATCTGGTTGGCGATCCGGCGCGGGGAGCGGTCCGGGCTTTCCACAAGCATGCCGAGCTGTGGGACTGGTTCTTTATCAGCCACGGAAGTGCCAAATTCGTGCTCAAGGACGACCGGGCAGCTAGCCCTACCTACGAAGAGATGATGACCGTAGTCATCGGCGAGCACAACCCCACACTACTGGTCGTCCCACCCGGAGTGTACCACGGCTGGATGGCCCTGGAGGATGACACGCAGATGATCTCCATCGCCAGCCATACCTACAACCGTGCGAAACCAGACGAAGCACGTATTCCGCCGGATTCGTTCGGAGACGTGTGGGCGGTCAAAGGAAAGTAGTTATGCGTAAGATATTGTTGGTCGGCGGAGCCGGCTACGTCGGCGCAGTGCTGGCCGAAGAGTTGCTGGAACGTGGTTATGCGGTGAAAATCCTCGACCGTTTGTACTATGGCGACATTGGTCTGCGGGACGTCCGTGACCGGGTAGAGTTGACGGTTGGGGACATGCGCGTTGTTCAACCGGAGGTACTAGAGGACGTGGACGCGGTGGTGAATATAGGTGGCCTGTCCAACGATCCCACCGCCGAATACAACCCCCGGGCCAATTATGAGATGAACACCCTGGCGACTCAGAAGCTGGCCCAGATGTGCAAACAGCGCGGCGTGCGCCGTTACGTGTTCGCTTCCTCCTGCTCTATCTACGACCGCGGAGTCGGCAACGACGATCGGGACGTGATACAAGACGAGGAGAGCGTCGTCGAACCCAAGGCCGCTTACTCTGGCTCCAAGCGGGAGGCGGAGAAAATCCTTTTGCAGATGGCTGATGCGGATTTCTGCCCGGTCATCCTGCGCAAAGGCACCATCTATGGCTTCTCGCCCCGTATGCGCTATGACCTGGTCGTCAACACCTTTGTCAAAGACGCTCTGTCCCGAGGTTACGTGAACCTGCACTACGGGGGGGAGATGTGGCGACCACTGGTGGACGTCCGCGATGCGGCCCGGGCGTACATTGCCTGCCTTCACGCCGACGAGGACGCTGTGCGCGGGCAGATACTCAACGTTGCATATCACAACATGCGCATCTCCGAGCTTGCTCTGCGCGTACGAGAGGCCCTGCGGCAAGAGGGAGTGCAGTGCGACATCCGGGTGGATTATGGATACAAAGGAGTGCGCAGCTATCGGGTCTCCACCCACAAGATCGACCGGATGCTGCTCTTCCGCACCAAGATCTCTGTTGAAGACTCGGTGCAGGACATGGTGGAAAAGATCCGTCGTTACCACTATGACGATTTTGATAACCCCCGCTATTACAACATCCGCTGGATGCGCCTGCTGGAGGAGGCCAATAAGGTGATCAGCATCACAGGTTCAGTGTTCGACGCTCCGCAGGAGGAACAATGAGAATCCTGATCATAGGCGCTAACGGGCAGTTAGGAAGCGATCTGGTGCCAGCTGTCCGGGCGAGCGGCGATGAGTTGATCTCACTCACCCACCGCGAGGTGGATATTTGCGAGACGGTGGGTGTTCGGGAAACGCTCCAACGCCACCGCCCAGAGGTAGTGATCAACACGGCTGCTTATCACAAGGTGGACGAGTGCGAGGTCAATGTCGAGCGCTCATTCGCGGTAAACGGGTACGGCGTGCGCAACCTGGCCCTGGCCTGCAAAGAAACGGGATGTGCCCTGTTGCACATGAGCACCGACTATGTGTTTGGTGCCGACGTTTTTCGCCGTACCCCTTACACCGAGAGTGATGCCCCTGGCCCCATCAACGTGTATGGCATCTCCAAACTGGCAGGAGAATACTTGATGCGCAGCATCCTCGATCGCTACTGGATCGTGCGGTCGTCTGGCCTGTACGGTGTGGCAGGCGCCAGCGGCAAAGGGGGCAACTTTATAGAGCTGATGCTGCGCCTAGCGCGTGAGGGGCGAGACATCAAAGTGGTGGACGATCAGACCCTCAGTCCAACGTACACGGCAGATCTGGCCGACAAAATCGTGGAGCTCGCCCACACCGACTCTTGCGGCCTGTATCATGTCACCAGCGCCGGTCAGTGCACGTGGTACGAGTTCGCGTGCAAGATCTTTGAACTCGAGGGACTCAGCCCCAATGTCACGCCAACGACCACCGCCGCCTTTGGTGCAGTTGCTACGCGGCCAACTTACTCGGTGCTTGAGAACGCGGCGCTGAATGCACTGGGGATAGACAATCTGCGCTTATGGGAAAAAGCGCTAAGAGACTACCTTGAGGCTCGGAAAGGCAAGAAGTGATGCCCTCTGATCCACTGGTCTCTCTGATCGTGCTGAACTGGAACGGTCGCCAGCACCTGGCTTACTGTCTGCCCTCCTTGCTGGCGACCGACTACACCCCTTATGAAATCATTGTCGTGGACAACGCCTCCACCGATAACTCGGTCGCCTTTGTGCGCGAGAATTTCCCGAACGTGCGAGTGATGGTCAATGAACGCAATCTGGGCTTCAGCGCCGGGATGAACGTCGGCCTGCGCGCGACGCAAGGCGAGATTGTGGTGCTGCTCAACAATGATATAGAAGTACGTCCGGGTTGGCTGCACGCACTGGTGCATGCGATGACGAGCGATGAAACAGTCGGCATTGCCGGATGCAAGGTATACTATCCCGATGGCGAGACCCTACAACACGTGGGGGCAACCTTGAACTATCCGTTGATGACTAGCCATCACTACGGCTACCAGGAGCAAGATCGCGGACAGCACGATGAAATGCGCCAAGTGGATTATGTCACCGGTGCGGCTCTGGCGATCAAGCGGGAGGTCTTGGATCGCATTGGCTACCTTGATGAAGGCTTTTTCCTCTACTACGATGATCCCGACTTGTGTTACCGCGCTAGACAAGCCGGTTACAAGGTTCTCTGCGTACCACAGGCAGTCATTCTGCACCATGAAACGGCGACGAATGTCAAGGGGAGTTATTTCACCCTGTGCCATTATCATCGCAGTCGCTTGCGCTTCTTCCTAAAACATCACACAACCCAACAGTTCCTCGATGATTTTGTCCCCCACGAAATGGCTCGTCTAAAAGAACCAACTTCAACGGAAAATCTTGTCGCCGCGCGTCGTGGCTACCTGGAAACTATGCTCACTTTGCCAGAGTTACTTCAGTCACGAGTGTCCCCATCAGAGAGAGAACGGGTTCGCAAGGCATTGGAAGATCTGCGCGAAGCAGCCCTGCGCCGTCGGATCACAGTTTATGGTTCCAAGCCAGAAGAATGGTACCGCCAGGAATTGACTGACCGGCAGGTGCTCCAGGAACCGGGATTCTATTCCGCTGTGCCGGTGGTAGGCCCGCTGATCGCCAAGTTCCGCGAAACCTGGAATAACGTCTCTACCAAGTGGTACGTGCGACTGATTCTCCAGCAACAAGTCGCCTTCAACCGGCTGGCCACAGCTGTGCTAAACGACCTAGGTAGCCAGGCCGGTGCCAACGCTGACGACGTCTTTTGGCTGGCAAGTGAGTTGGCCGAGATGAACCGTCGCTCTGAAGAAACAGTGAGCCACTTACTGGACGAAATGAACGACCTTCGAGAGCGTCTGGAGCGTATTGAAGACTCGCTGGAACGTGAGGGCTCGTCAAAAGCCGGCGGCGGAATCGTTGAGATAGAGACTGATTAGTGAGCACGGCATGATTTTGAGTTTGATCAAGTTGATGATACTGATCTTGGTCCCGGGCTCGGTGGGCTGGTTGGCCTTTGGCCGGACACTGAAGCGCCACGTGTGCCTGTCTGAAGCACTTTTCCTGATGGTGCTGGCCGGCATGACGATGGTCTCCTGGTTGGCGTTGATCCTGGCAGAACTGGGTTGGTTTTCACTACCCCTGCTGCTGGTTCTTGTCGCAGGCGTGAGTCTTTTCTCCCTCGGATGGGTGATCTGGAGACGGCACGGCCTGGGTGCCCTACGAGGCCTAAGGGTCGAACTATCCTCTGTGGCTCTCCTGGGGGTGATCGCGGTCGCTATACTGCTTCCATCTCGCCCTTTTGAGTACATTCTGGGGGGACGGGACCACGGTGTCTACATCAATACCGGGGTAAACATCGCCCGGACGGGAAGCATTATCTTTCAGGATTTGGAATTGGCCACCGTCCTTGCCGAGAGCCAGCGCGCGGTGATTCTGCCACAGGTCTCAGTGTACAAGCCAGGTCTGCCTGGTCCCTGGAGCGAAGGGATACGGCTACCAGGCTTTGTACTGCGCGATCTAGAGCAGGGAACCATTGTGCCCCATGGTTTTCACCTGTACCCTGTTTGGATCGCCATATTCTACGCAATGGGTGGGCTGCCTTTCGCTCTGTGGACGACCTTTGCTTTCAGCCTACTAGGCACACTGGGCGTGTACTTCTCCGGCAGGCGACTGTTTGGCCATCCAGTGGGATTGCTGGCAGCTTTTCTACTGGTCATCAGTGTGGGCCAGATGTGGTTTTCGCGCTATCCATCGGCCGAGATCGTCGCTCAGTTTCTCTTTTGGTCCGGTCTGTCTACTCTGTCCCTAATGCTCACAACTCGCAGCCGCTATGCGGCCTTTCTGTCTGCGTTCTCCTTTGGTCTGATCCACCTGACCAAACTGGATATAGTCTTCGTTCCGGTTGTTCTGTTGATCCTTTTCGTCTACGTCTGGCTCAGGGAGCGCTTACACCCAAGCTATTGGTTCTTTGTCGTGCCCTATACGTTGCTCTTGATCCACGCGGGAATCCACGCCATGTTTATCTCGACGGCGTATTTTGTGGATCACGCCGTTCGCGTCCTCCTGCCTCGCTTTGTATCCCAGGCTCTCGTCCGTGCTACTGAGGGACACCCCTATCCGTTGGACATTCTAGGCAGGTTGCTGAGTCAGAATATCGTAGAGATAACACTCTGTTTACTGTTGTTGGGCGCGTTGACAGGGCTCGCAGTACGTTTCAGGAAATCGTTGAGCAAAAGCCTGAATATGGTTGGCCGCTACCAACGTCTTGGACGGGGCTTCTTGGTGTTGAGCCTTGCATTTCTCGCCCTGTATACCTATTTTGTGCTCCCTCGTCTACGCCCTTCCAGCCTGCGCAGCCCTCTGGTTCTGATAGGATGGTACGTTGCACCTCTAGGTGTTCTTCTGGGAACGGCTGGGTTTCTACAAGCAGTGGGAGAGACTTCCGGGAAAAGAATAGACTTTGCTTGGCTCATGCTGCTGGGTAACATTTCGCCTTTGTTGATCATGGGCACCGGAACGGCCCCCGACCACTTTTGGGCCATCCGTCGCTTTGTGCCGGTCGCTATTCCGGCTTTTTTCCTGTTTGCGAGTTACTTGCTTTGGGAATTGATGCCCAAGCGACTAGACAACTGGCCCAGAAGCATCTTGCCCCTTGGGTTGGCTATCGCACTCACGGTTGCTTGTTGGCAGAGCTCCAGGCCTCTGCTCCATGTTGTCGAGTACGAGGGAATGATTGACCAGGTATCTCAGTTTGCCGCTAACTTTTCGCCGCAAGCAGTGTTGCTGTTCGAACAGTCAGATACGGGCAACCGAGTGACAGCTCCTTTGTGGCTCATTTTTGACAGAGCAGTTTTCATGATAACAGAGGAGGCGGTGAGCGATCCCTCGCTGGCGAAAGCGGTAGAAACCTGGCAGTCTGAAAGACGAAATGTGTATTGGATCTCGACCCAGGGCGAGAGTCCCTCTTCCATGACCGGCCTGGTCGCCGACTATCTCTCGACTCACGTATTGACGGCGCCGCTGGTGGAAAATCCAGTAGGCTATCTCCCCCGTCAGGTGGGCACATACGCTGCCACATTGGACGTGCACCGGGTCGTTGCCGCTCAAAACACGCCGGAGAGGAAAACAGTGCTGACGCTCAATATAGGACAGGGTACACACGATCACTATGTGAGTGAAGGTCTTTACAACGCCGAGCGACTACCCGGTTTGACCCCTAGCCGCTGGACCAGTGGCCGTGTGTCCCTGGCAGTGCCAGCAATCGGCCAGCCCAGGGAGATCATTTTTAGAATGGGAAATGGCAGGCCGAGGAACGCGCCGGTGCCAAAGGTCTCAGTTTACCTGGCGGACCACCTGCTGGGAACCGTCCGAGTAAAGGGCGCTTTTGACACATATTCTTTTACTGTGCCACAAGGGAACTGGCACAATAAAGAGGCCATTGAACTGCGACTGGAAATGGAAACCTGGAATCCTTTGCAAGCAGGGTATAATCAGGATCAGAGGGACCTAGGTGTGCTACTAGACTGGGTGAAACTGATCGTTGTCGAGCCAGCGGCCCACTGAGCAATCCCACACCCACATTTGCAGAGGACCCAGATTCCAGGCATTAAGGGAAAGGAATTGTTGGCAACATGAGCATTTTCAGCGTGCACTGCGAGCATCCCGACGTCGAGCTATTGATGCAGGGTGTGGCGGAGCGCTTGCAACGTTTTGAGGCGGGCGAGGGCGGGAGTCGCGAAATCGCAGCCTTCCACCTCTATCCGGTTGGGTGGGAAGATCAAGATGCCGAGCGCAATGTCGAGTTCTTGATGGCACAAGGGAACATAGACAGCCACGAGATCATCCATTCCACCCGCCCTACCATCGGACCAGCCATCATCACCTTTCAAAACATCGTCCGTCGGTTGAGTTGGTGGTTCTTGGACCCGATCGTTGCACAGGTATCACGGTTCAACCACACCGCTGCACGGGCAATCCACAGCCTGTTCAGACAACAGTCTGTTACGAACCAGCAACTCGGCGACATGACAGTCCGATTGGAAGCGGCCGAAGGCACGATTGCAGAAATGGCCAGGCGCATTGAGGAACTTGAACAGCAGGTTTCCAATGAATCGTAAGACATCGCTGACCAAGCCAGTCACCATCGTTATGCTGACCTGGAACGGTCTCGAATATACTCGCGAATGCCTACGCACGCTAAAGGCACACACACCGATGGGTGACGATTGCCAGTTGTTCGTGGTGGACAATGGCAGCACCGACGGCACCATCGAGTTCCTGGAGAGGCTGGAGTGGATCACGTTGTTCAAGAATGGACGCAACTTGGGGTATGCAGGTGGCAACAACGTGGGCATCCGCGTCGCACCGCCAGAGAGCGACCTGGTGCTCATCAATAACGATCTGGTCTTTATCCAGGATGATTGGCTCCAACGCATGCAGGCTACCGCCTATTCCACTCCAGACGTTGGCATCGTGGGCTGTCGACTGCTCATGCCCAATGGCTTGTTGCTCCACGCAGGGACATATATGCCGACGGATACGTTCATCGGCCAGCAGATCGGCAGCAACGAAAAAGAGATCAATCAGTACAACGCGGACCGGGAGGTGGAAGGCGTTGTTTTTGCCTGTGTCTATATCCGGCGGCAGGTGGCGGACACATTGGGCGGGCTGGACGAGGACTATTTCTCGCGCTTTGAGGATACTGATTATTGCCTTAGAGCGCAGCAGCATGGCTTCGCGACAGTATGTGCTGGGGGAGTGACGATCGTTCACCACGAAAACGCGGCCATGAAGGTCAACGTCTCCGATTTTGACCGCACGCATGGCAACTCGCGAAAGACGTTTATCCGCAAATGGAAGCATCACTTTCGGCGCAGCTTTGAGACGGCCGTATCCTGGCATTGCAGCTCCAATATTGCACGGCATGCAGCGTTTTCCCGCCAGTTGGCGCTACACTTGGACGATCTGAACGTGGACATCCGGTTGCGGTACCTGCACGCCTTTGACGCATGGGACGGCCGGCGCGACTATTTCAAGATAGCGTTGATGCGCCAGCGGTCGCAAAGTGGACGTCTGCCGCAGGTCATCTTTGGCCCGGCGAAGACGTTCGCCGAGCGCAGCAGAGCTTATCGCATCGGCTACACAATGGCAGAAACCGACGCACTGCCTGAGCTCCGGGCAGGACACACCAACCAGACAGATGAAATATGGGTCACGTCCGAGTTCAGCCGGCGGGCGCTGCTGAACAGCGGCGTGCAGCGACCGATACACGTTATGCCCCTAGGCATTGATCCCGACTACTTTAACCCCCGCATCAAGGCCTTCCGTCCTACCCAGCGCTACACGTTTCTCTCTCTTGCAGGCCATGAGCGCTGGCCGATCGAAGCGCTGCTGCAGGCTTACAGTGGGGCCTTTTCCGCCCAAGACAATGTGCTGCTGTTGGTACAGGTAACTGAATTGGGAACTGGCCTGGAAAGACAGATCACGGCGCTGAACTTGCCCGAGAATGGGCCCCCCGTGGGCCTGCTCTACCCCCAGAAATTGCCAGGCTATCAGTTGGGTGCGCTCTACCGCTCGACGGACTGCTTTGTACTGCCTACGCGCGGAGAAGGCTGGGGTATGCCGATATTGCAGGCCATGGCTTCCGGTCTACCGGCCATCGCCACCGACTGGGGTGGGCATACCGACTATATGACCGCCGAGGTTGGCTATCCCCTGCGCGTGGCCCAGTTGGTGCCGGCGAGCAGTGGAGCAGGGCAATGGGCCGAACCGGATAGCGACCACTTGCAGGAGTTGATGCGGCACGTCTACGTTCATCGTGAGGAAGCACGGCAGACAGGGCTTGCGGCGTCCGAAAGGGTTCTCACGCATTGGACTTGGCGACATGCTGCGCAGCGCATCAAAGATCGCCTGCTGGAGATCACTGCATGAGCACACCCCTGCACGTCATATGGCAGGCCATGCTTGGCGGATGGACGGGGCTCTCGTCCACAGCGGAGGTGATGGCCTACCAGATGCATCTAGACGGTGCGCACATCATGCTTCGTCCGGTCGCACATCGCTTCGCTGGCCCGGCTAACATCCCGGCGCTCCGTCGGCTAGCCAGGCATCCCATCGAGCCCGACGCTCCACAGATCAGCTACATTCAGCCCGAATACTGGGACACCTCACACCCAGGCTACAAAATCGGGTTCACCATGTTGGAAGTGACCGGCATCCCCCGCGATTGGGTGCGCCGTTGCAACGCGATGGACGAGATCTTTGTACCCAGCGAGTTCAATCGTCAGACATTTGCGGACAGTGGCGTGCGCAAACCCATCACGGTTATTCCGCTGGGCATTGATCCGACGCTGTTTTGCCCGAATGGACCATCCCATAGAATAGAGGGCTATTTCACGTTCCTGTCGGTCTTTGAGTGGGGTGAGCGCAAGGCCCCCGAGGTGTTGCTGCAGGCCTTCATCCAAGAGTTTAGCGCCAGTGAGCGAGTGATGCTGCTGCTAAAAGTCCACAACCACGATCCTGGCGTGAATGTGACTGAACAAGTGAAGGCGATGGATTTGCGGGACGATGCTGCCCCAGTGATCTTTCTTTTCAACCAGCCACTGTCAGAAACCCAAATGCCGGTGCTCTACCGCTCAGCAGATTGCTTCGTGCTTCCCACCCGGGGCGAGGGGTGGGGCATGCCCATCCTCGAAGCGATGGCCTGTGGACTGCCCGTCATCGCCACCGATTGGAGCGCCCAAGCCGAGTTTATGAACGCCAGCAACGCTTACCCATTGCGAGCGCGCAGGTTAATCCCAGCCGAGGCCAAATGCCCCTACTACACAGGATTCAAGTGGGCGGACCCGGACATTGAGCATTTACGACACTTGATGCGCTACGCATACGAACATCGCCAGGAAGCGCAGGAAAAGGGGAAAGAGGCCTCGTTGGAGGTGCGCTCTCGATGGACGTGGCGGCATACGGCAGAAAAGATCACAGTGCGGTTGCTAGAGATCGAGACGTAGGTTGAAAGAGAAAGAGCCATCCATGCGCATTGGGTTCGACGCAACAGCTTTTTATTACTCCCGCGCCGGTGTGCTGTACTACCGCTGGCGCCTGCTACAAGCGCTTCTTCATCAAGGCCATGCGCATGAGTTTGTGCTGTTGAACTACCTGCCGTTGAGCCAGTGGGGTGAACCGGGCGTGGCCCTGGATAGCTTGAATATGTCCAACGTACGGATTGTGACATGTAAAGGCATCAAAGATCGCAAGCTCACTCGCTGGCTTCCAATGATGGCTACACCGCAGCGTGAGCAACTGGCGGGCCGGGTGGATAGCTGGCTTGAACCCTTCTGGGAGCGGATCGTAAGCTGGTCTAAACATAGCAATCTGGATCGTGCTCTGGCCGGTGTGAATGTATTCCACTGCTCCGATGTGTTGCTGCACAAGCCGCAGGGTGTGCCCACGGTGATCACCGTGCACGACCTGAGCACTTTACTCTTCCCGGAACTTCATGTCCAGGACACCGTAGAGATGCATGAAAAGAAAACCCACTTCGTGCGTAACCTGGCCGATCTGATCATCGCTGTCTCCGAAAACACCCGGCGAGACGTAATCGAACACCTGGGCGTACCGCCAGAGCGAGTCCATGTTGTATACGAAGCTGCTGGCGAGCACTTTCAACCTATCAAAGACGCTCACACCGTCGGCACCCTCACTCATCGCTACGGACTGCAACCCAACAACTATATTCTCACCGTTGGTACACTAGAACCCCGCAAGAATCAGATTCGGCTGGTGGAAGCATTTCACCTGCTGAGCCAGCGGGGAATCACACAGGGTCTCAAGCTGGTGCTGGCTGGACGAAAAGGCTGGCTCTACGACAACCTGTTCCAACGTGTGACGGAACTCGGTTTGACAAAGGATGTGATTTTCACAGGCGTTGTGCCGGACAAAGACCTGCCCGCGCTGATGAGCGGTGCACTGGTGTTTGCCTACCCCTCGCTGTACGAGGGCTTTGGCCTGCCGGTGCTGGAGGCCATGGCGTGCGGCGTGCCCGTCGTCACGTCGAACGTGTCAGCACTGCCGGAGGTGGCGGGAGACGCTGCACTCATAGCTGACCCGCACGATGTGGAAAGTTTAGCTGAAGCAATGCGCCGCCTCATCGAAAATGAATCGTTGCGCACAACCTTACGCAATAAGGGATTGACGCAAGCAGCCCGGTTCTCCTGGAAGAGGGCAGCGCAGGAAACCCTGAAAGCTTATAGTTCAGTAGTAAACGAAAGCTGATTGAGATTCGTGGGGAGGGAGCAGAAACCGTGAACATAAAATGGTTGAGTGTCTTTGAGTGAGAATGAGAGCAACCCGGTCACTCATGAGGGAGGTTGATTTTTCGTGCGTGAGGACATACTCAACTTCATAAACTGCCCGATATGCAAAGAACAGGACTTTGAGATTGTGCCATCCTTGCGCGATCATCGAGAAATCCGCAAAGGCCACTTGACCTGCCGGAAATGTGAGACCGTCTACAAAATCCAACGAGGCATTGTAGACTTGCTGCCCAAGCCAACGGAGACGATCTTGAAAGAGCAGCAGGGATGGGTGGAATTGCTGGGCGGAACATCCGACGAGTTGGTGGATACCATGCTGGCTTTGCCCTACTACGACCAGGATCCCATGTGGGTCAACGTCGGACACAACTTTGACCGTGTCCTGGCAGATGTGGACGTCACAGGGAAAAGCGTCCTTGACTTGGGAGCTGGACGGTGCTGGTCCTCGCGACGGCTGATGCAACGCGGAGCTACGTACGTCGTCGCGCTCGACATTCTCACCACCCGATATATCGGCCTGGAGACGGCTGAAATCTACCTTGACGCAGATGGGTTGTACTTCGAGCGGCTGATAGGTGATATGAACGATCTCCCCCTGCAGGATGCCAAATTTGATATCGTATTCTCGACAGCGACAGTTCATCATTCCAGTGACCTTGGGCGGACCTTCAAAGAAATTGCCCGGGTGTTGGCCCCTGGTGGAGTGGTCATGGTTATCAATGAGCCAGTTCGTCACATCAGATCGCAAGAGAATCTTGACGGGTGCGACGAAGTGCAGCATGGGATTAATGAACACACCTATACGATTGGTGACTACCTATTTGCTGCGCGCAGAGCCGGTCTGAGAGTACGGCTGCTGTTCCCTGGCTCAGTTGCAGGCTGGCTCCAAGAGGGTGACTGGAAGACCGCGCGAGATCATCTGGGCAACATTGGAAGTCGGATCGTACCTCCAGTCTGGCGGTATGCCTCCAGACTATTGCAGTGGCAACCTGTCCTGTGGGCAATCTATGCCTTTAGCCACGCTTTCCCCCTGGTGATGATATGCCAAGCAGAATCTGATATGGAGTGAGATGCCTCATGAGTAGAAATTCCCTTTTGCAGATAGTGTTAGTTGTCACATTGATCTTGGCTCTGTTTTTGCTGCCCCTGCCTATCAGCCAGGCTACCAAACTGGCTTCCAACGAGAATCGGTCAATCTCCTTGAATGGAGCCCACGTACGTTACTCTTCACCTGTCCTGGCCGACCTGAATAGTGACAGCAAGCCAGATATCATCGTTGGTGGAAGCGATGGCCGTATCCATGTCTATGAGCAAGATGGAACCAAACTCTGGGAATATGATACAGGCGAAGACGCGGCCATTGAATCGTCACCCGCCGTCAGCGACATTGACGGTGATGGCAATATGGAAGTAGTATTTGGAGCAGGCAGCACTTTTACACCCAGCGCTCACGGCGGTCTGTACGCGATTGACACCAATGGCTCTCTCCTGTGGCAATTCAACACAGGCGATTACAATAGCGACGGATGGCGAGACGGTGTCTATTCTACACCGGCACTGGGCGACATCGACGGCGACGGCAAGCTGGAGATCATCTTTGGCGCCTGGGATGCCTACGTGCGGGCTCTGAACGGCGAGGATGGGAGCATCCTGTGGGAAACATTCGTTCGTGATTCCGTCTGGTCCTCCCCTGTCCTGGGCGATATTGACCGCGATGGCTACCTGGACGTCGCCATTGGCGTGGATGCACACGACGAATCTGCCTTCGGCACACCCAACGGCGGCTCACTCCACGTCTTTACCGGCGACGGCGCCGAGATGGCAGGCTTTCCCCAGCACGTCGACGAAGTCATCTATTCTTCTCCAGCCCTGGGTGATCTCGACGACGATGGCTGGCTGGACATCGTCGTCGGTACCGGAGGATATTTCGGTCGGGGCAAGCAGGTGCATGCCTGGGACCACAGCGGAAGCTATCTCAGTGGCTGGCCCAGGAGCACCGGCGATTACTGTTTCTCCTCACCTGCCATGGGTGACATTGACAGCGACGGCGCGCTAGAAGCCATTATCGGCTGCAACGACGGCAGAATCTATGCCTGGGATGGCAATGGCAGCCAAAAGTTCGCCACCCAGGTGAAAGACCGTTACGGCAACTCTAGCTGGGGTGTCGGCTCCTCACCTATCCTGGCCGATATAGACGCTGACGGGATGCCCGAAATCCTTTTTTCCTACAACTGGGACGTCGGCGTGCTGGAAAGCAACGGGTCACAAAGCAGCACCTTTTACGAAACCAGCTACACCGTCTCCAATTCTCCAGCCGTGGGCGACATTGACAACGATGGCAAGCTAGAAGTCGTCGTCGCTGGCGGATCCGGTGCGAGTCAAGGAATGATCTATATCTGGGACCTGAACGTCACTTCCGACGCCAACCCCTGGCCTATGTTTCACCGCGACGCCGCTCACAACGGACACGTTCCGGTCGCGCCGATCCTGTCCGCCAGCCCAGCCTCACTTGACTTCATGCACCAAACCGGCGACCCGACACAGCCTACCCTCCCCGTGCATCTGACCAACAACGGCGACTGCGCCGTGAATTGGACGGCCTCGGCGCCAGGGGGTCTCCACCTGACGCCGGCCTCCGGGACAATCGAGCCCACTGTGACCGACTATGATGACATCAACGTCACGGTGCTGAATCCCACGTCGTACACTCCGGACACCACTCAACACCTGGGATCGGTGACCATCAATGGAACTGCCAGTTGCGGCACGGTAGACGCCTGTTCTGTCGCGGTGACTTTTTACGCCAGCGACTTTTCGCGCATCTATCTGCCTGTGGCGATGCGCCAATATGTCCCGGTACTCTACAGCGACGACTTTAGCGATCCCACCAGTGGCTGGCCAATCGGTGAAGATGGGGAAACAGGCAACGGCTACTTTGGCCTGGAATATGGCGTCCATATCAGTAAAATCGATCAGAACATTCCCCGGGCGACGGCTCGTGGTCCATTCTCTGTTAGTGGTGACTATGCCATCCAGGTGGAAGCTCGGGGAACGACGATGGCCTTTGCCCGCTGTGGGATCATCTTTAACGCCAGCGCCGACATGAGCCGGTACGACTATTTCTTCATTGACAACCGCTATCCTACCGATCCTTTGCAGGGCAGCAACTTGCGGCGCTACGAAAGTGGTTCGTACAAGCGACTGAAGGCCAAGCCGGTCAGCGGCACAGTTGTCGAGTTGTACGAGCCAAACGTCCTACGCGTAGAGGTCGTCGGCTCGGAGATACGCGCTTTCGTGGATGGGATTCAAATTCTGTCCTACAATGACAGCAATCCACCTGGAGGGGGCTACATCGGCCTGTACGCCGAGCACGCCTATTATGGCGATCCTGCAGAGGCACACTGGGACCAATACCACAAGGCCAACTGCCACTTTGACAATCTGCTCGTCACCAGACCGTGACTTCCCTGATTACCGTTGAGGAGAGCCTCTGGTCAAGTCAAGAACCAGAGGCTCTCTTTCTTCTGTTTTGACATCCGGCACGGGATGGCTATAATTCTGACAGATAACGGCACCAGGCGCCAAGGGAGGAGACCAGTTACAGGGTGAAGATACTGCACGTGGTGCAAGGCTATCCGCCCGCCGTCGGCGGCACCGAAAACCTGTTTCGCCACATCTCCGAGGGATTGGTTCAGCAATATCGCGATGACGTGACTGTTTTCACCGCCAACGGTTACAATGCGGAGGCCTTCTACAGCCCGTGCCAGCCATTGCTGCCCTGTGGCGAAGAGGCGATCAACGGTGTCCGCGTGTGGCGCTTCCGCGTGTTCAACTGGCTGGGACCGGTGCTGCGCTACGTTCAACAGGGAGCCTATTGGCTACGCCTTCCATTCAACCAGCACCTCCGAACCCTGTACGGCGGACCGCTGCTTCCCGGTCTCAAGCGGGCCATCAGCGACTTTGACGGTGACGTGGTCGTCGCTTCCTCGTTTCCCCTGATGCACATGTACACGGCTCTGGCCGCCCGTCGCATCAACCGATGCCCCCTGATCTACTGCGGCGGCCTCCATCCACAAGACCGCTGGGGCTTTGACCGCCCCATGATTTACGATGCCATCCGTCGCGCCGATGCCTACATCGCCTATACGACCTACGAGCGAGACTTTTTGCTGCAGAAGAACATCCCGGCCGAAAAACTTCACGTCGTTGGCCTGGGTGTAGACGTGGAGCGATTTGTGCACGCCGATGGAACGGCCATCCGGCAGCGGTGGGGCGATCCGGCCACACCCGTCGTAGCCTTTATCGGTCAACAGGCACGGCACAAGGGGGCGGATACACTGGTGCGCGCCATGGAACAGGTGTGGCAACGATTGCCAGAAACCCGGTTGCTCATCGCTGGCGCCTGCACCCGCTTCTCGCCCGTGTTACGACGACAGCTCAAAGCGTTGCCGTCAGTGCAGCAGGGCCAGATACTCATCCTCGACAACTTTGACGAGTTGGAAAAACCAAGCCTCATTGCCGCCTGTGATCTGCTGGCCTACCCCTCCGAGTTTGAGTCCTTTGGCCTGGTCTATGTCGAAGCCTGGGCATGCGGCAAGCCGGTCATCGGCAGTCGTGCCGGCGCCATACGCTCTGTGGTACAGGATGGCACTGATGGTCTGCTGGTGCCACCGAGGAACGTCCCTGCCCTGGCCGATGCCCTGATCCACCTACTGGAAGACGAGCCACTCCGGCACCGCCTGGGAGAGCACGGTCGCCAGAAAGTGTTGGAACGCTACACCTGGGAAACCATCGTCGCTCGCTTCCGCCAGGTGTACGGGCAAACGGTTGAGCAGAACCGATCCACCATGAACACAAGAGAAACATTTGGAGTTACACCTTGAGCCGGATTTTGATCATCAGCGATGACGTAGTGGGAAAACGTATGGCAGGCATTGCCATTCGCAATTGGGAATACGCTCGCATCCTGAGCCGCGAACACCGCGTGACGCTGGCAATACCCGGCCGCACAGACCTCCCCCCCCAAAGATTCGACCTGGTTCCTTACAGCGCGTCTACCCTGCGTCGCCTGGCTGGTGCAACTGACACGATCATCCTCAGTGGCCTGACGCTGGCCCAATACCCTTTTTTGCGTACCAGTGGTGCACCACTGGTCGTAGGATTGTCTCACTCCTTTGTCCTGGAGAACCTGCAACTCTTTGCCCACCGAGACCTGGATTTCCGGCTGCGAGATCACACCACTCTGATTCGTGTGCTGAACGACCTTTTGTTGGCGGGCGATTTTTTCGTCTGCAATAGTGAGCGCCAGCGGGATTACTGGCTGGGGATGCTGGCTGCCCTGAATCGGATCAATCCCGTTAGTTTTGCGGACCCAACGTTGCGCTCGCTCATTGACGTCGTCCCCTTTGGCCTGCCCGATGATCCACCAATCCAGCGGCGACCGGTGCTAAAAGGTGTTCATCCTGGCATCGGCCGTGACGACTTTGTGGCCTACTGGGGAGGCGGTATCTACAACTGGCTCGACCCTCTGACGCTGATTCGCGCCACAGCACGAATGGCTGCCGAGGATGCCCGCTTGAAGGTTTTCTTCGCTGCCACACAACATCCGAACCCTCGCGTCCACGTCATGAAGATGATCAGCGACGCCTGCAAGCTGTCCGACGAACTGGGCTTGACCGGCAGGCAGGTCTTTTTCAACGATTGGGTGCCCTACAAAGAGCGCGAGAACTATTTGTTGGAAGCGGACGTAGGGATCAGCCTCCACCTGGAGCACCTGGAAACCCGCTACGCCTTCCGCAATCGTCTGCTGGATTACATCTGGGCTAGACTGCCGGTGATTGCCACCGAGGGCGACACAGCAGCGGATCTGGTCCGCCAGCACGATTTGGGCTGGGTGGTGGGCTATGAGAGTGTGAGCCATGTGGCGCACGCCCTTCGCGAAGCGATGGCAAACGCTGGCCTGAGGGAAAGCTACGCTTCCCGCTTTGCGGCCGTCGCTGAGCAATTCCGCTGGTCGGAGACGATAGAACCTCTGGCTCGCTTCTGTACGCATCCCCACGTCGCGCCGGACAAGCTGGTGTTTGCTCCACACGAGGACAAGCCAGAAGAACGCCTCTCTTCTATTGCCTCGCCCTGGTCCCTCCGCATCGCCAAAGGTTGGCAACTATTGCGTCGGAAGGGACCGATCGCCCTGTGGCACGAGATAAGAGCGTATGCGAATTGGCGGTGGGGTGCACGAGGGTAGCCCAAACGAGAGGTAAAAATATTTCGGAACCTCGAATGGCTACCTCGCGTATTTACTGTGCCACAAGTTCAAGTTTTGACCAGCAAGACGGAATTGCTCACAGTGCTGAGGGTATCCGACCAACATGTGGCAACCCAACGAACTCGTCGCTGACTACCACCGATTGACCTTGCCAGACCACTCTCCGCCGGGTCCATACAGGCTTGTGGTTGGACTCTACGACCAGGCGAGCATGGAGCGGCTGCCTGCCTTCAACCCGGACGGAGCGCGCTGGGCAGGGGACGGCGTCTGGTTGGAAGCCGATTTACTCCATTGGCCTGATAGGCGATGAAATGATATAATTGTGGTCAAGAATGACTGGGAAAGGGCTTGATCCTCGGAAGAGATGAAGATACTGGCTGAAGCCGCCCGCGATATGGGCTTTGCGTTGACGCCGGCCCATCTGAGAACGTTCCAGACCCATTACGAAGAGTTGATCGCGTGGAATCGGAAATTCAATCTAACGGCCGTCACCGACTACGAACATGTGCAGATCCGGCACTTTCTAGACTCCCTGTCTTGTCTCCTGGGTATAGGCAGCAGCCAAGGCGACCGGTGGTGGCCCGGCGTACCCACACACGGCATGCGGGCCATTGACGTGGGAAGCGGTGCTGGCTTTCCTGGCCTGCCGCTCAAGATCCTTTACCCGCGTCTAGATCTCACCTTGCTGGAAGCCACCGCCAAAAAGACCGAGTTTCTGAACCACGTGGTGCGTCACCTGAATCTCGAAAAGGTGACCGTGATCCACGAACGTGCCGAAAAGGTGGGACAGGACGGGGCCCATAGGGAAAGCTATGACCTGGTCCTGGCGCGAGCCGTGGCTGACTTGCCGGTGCTGGTGGAATACCTACTGCCCCTCTGTCGCCTGGGTGGAAAATGCATCGCTCAAAAAGGGAGCTCAGCTCACGAAGAACTGACGATGGCACAACACGCCATCTCGCTCTTGGGGGGGCAAGTGCATTACGTGGTGCCCGTCGAACTCCCTGGTCTGGCCGAAACCCGTCATCTAGTAGTCATCAACAAAGTAGCGCGAACGCCGCAAGAGTATCCTCGGCGGCCAGGCATGCCGGGCAAGCGTCCCTTGCTCAATGCCAAGCCGCCTGCTTCGACCCTTTAGACTGTCTGAATGCGTCCTTCTTGAACGTTCAAGCACAGCGCTCCGCCCAGAAATTTCCCATCAAAAAGATCCCAGTCCGTCGTCGTCAACACAGCCTGTTGAACGCCGTCCACGGCCTGCAACAGATGCCGTTGGCGCTGGCTGTCCAATTCGGCCATGACCTCGTCCAGCAGCAATATCGGCTGGTGTCCGGTCTCTTGGAGCATGAATTGCGCCTCAGCCAGCTTGAGGGCCAGCACAGCGGAACGCTGCTGTCCTCGTGAGCCATACGTGCGCAGATCCACAGCGTCAGCCTCAAAGCGAAAGTCGTCACGGTGGGGACCAAGGAGCGTCATACCGCGAGCGATCTCTTCTCGCTGCACCTGGCGAAGGTGGGCACGGAACGCCGAAGCAACTTGTGAGGGCGTCGGCGGAGACAGCCCTCTTACTTCGACCGGCTCGACGAGGTTCAGGGCCATCTGATGGATAGCACCCGGTTCGTGGGTGGGAGCAAAACTGGGAATATAGCGGAGGCGCAGCGTCTCTCTGCCCCCAGAAAGAGCCCAATGCACCGGCTGTGACAGGCTCTCCAGTTCGGCCAGGGCCATCTGACGGGTGGCAACGAGTTGTGCACCGTTGGCAATGAGCTTCTCATCCCAGAAGAGAAGTTCATCGCTGGCCATCCGCTTCCGCTCGCGGAGGCTGCGGAGCAAAGCGTTGCGCTGCTCGACCACCTGGTTGTAATCCCGCAGCGTCTCACAATAGGAGCGGCTGACCTGGCAGAGCGTAGCATCGAGGTATTGGCGACGACGGCTGGGAGGCCCGTCGGCTAGTTCCATGTCCTGGGGTCGAAAGAGCACCACGTTCACCACGCCCAGCAGGTCCATAGCCCGTCGGGACACACCATTAATGCGAATCTCTTTTTGCAGACGAACACCATTGGCGCTCTCCCGTTTCATCAGTGTGATCTCGACGCGGTAGACGGCATCGCCTTTAGCCACCTCTGCCACCAGACGGGCGTGAGGCAGCGGTTCCTCGTCAGCTAACCAGTTGACCAATTGGCGATCGGCCGTGGCATGAGGAGAGCGACTGGTGGCCAAGTAATAGATCGCCTCCAGCAGATTGGTCTTGCCCTGAGCGTTGGCGCCGTGCAAGACAATCGTGCTGGCCGGCAAATCCAGATCGAGGCGAGTATAGTTTCGGAAGTTGGTTAGGGAGAGATGCTGCAGATACAAGACTCAATCGCCGCGGACGTGCATGGGCATAACGACGTGGACAAAATCCTCCGTACCGACCGGTTTGATGACGCCAGGGCTAGACTGGCTCGTCGTTTCCAGCAGGACCTGTGCCGCATCGGCCACAGAGAGTACATCAATGAGGTATCGAACATTGAAGGCAACCTCTATCGGTTCACCGGTGACCTGAGCATCAACCTCGCTGACGTTATCGCCCATCTCGGCCGATGAAGCAGAAATCACCATCCGATCTTCACCGAGGCGCAGTCGCACGATGTTGGCTTCGCTTCTAGCAAAGATATTGGCCGTGCGACAGGCTTTGAGAAACTCATCAGTGCTGACGATGGTCTGGGCATCGTAGCGCTGGGGGATGATCTGGTCATAATCAGGAAAACGGCCCTCGATGAGCTGTGAGACCAGGTCAGTGCTCGAGAGGTGAAAGAGCGCCTGGTTACGGCTGGAGGGAATGCTCAGACTGATAGGCAACTCTTCATCGCTGCTGATGCGTCCCAGTTCGGCCAGTGCCCGTGCGGGGATAATGACGCTGACCGGTTCTGGGACCGGGTTTCCCAGCCGGGCGTGGCGCACAGAAAGGCGGAACCCATCGGCGGCAGCCATGGTGAATTCTGGACCGTCAAATTCTACCAGTACACCAGTAAGAATGGGTCGGCTCTCATCGGTAGCGGCAGCAAAAGCCACCTGGCTGATCATCTGGCGCAGTAGGCTCGGCTCCAGCGTCAGTTGGTAATCGTCGTCGTCGGCCATCGGGATGAGGGGAAATTCCTGTGCGTCAATACCCTTGATGTTAGCCTCGTAGCGAGCGCATTGGAGATGGAGTTCCTGGGTACGGACACTCAACTCCATGTCAATGCGTTCGGCAGGTAAGGCATTGACAAAGTCTATTAGCAAACGCGCTGGCACGGTGATCGCCCCGTCCTCTTCTACCTGGGCGCCGATCCAGCAGTTGATGCCGATCTCCAGATCGGTGGCAGAGAGCTTGAGACGACCCTGGTCAGTGGCCAGCATGACGTTACTCAACACTGGCAGCGTACTGCGTGTTGCCACAGCGCGGCCCACCGTAGACAGTCCTTTAGCCAGGTTCTCCTGTAAGCAAGACACTCGCATAAAGCTGACCTCCTTGATGATACTGAGCAAAGTTCAGAGCAGTGAGCACAGATCCGGGACCGGCATACAGTTTTGACCCAGTCGTGTTGCGGGAGGGAACGAAACACGCAGTATTACGCACCACAGCCCCTGAGGTGAACGATGCCCCCCGACCGGCGGCGCCAATCGGGGGGTATCCAGCCAAAACTGTGGCCGGTGGCAGGGTCAACCCTCCTCACGCCACCTGTCCACACCACGCCGCCCCTCTCGGAAGAGAATAAATACCAGCACGATGAGGGCCAAGATAGGCAGCCAGTTGACCTCGGTCCGGCCCGTGACCGGCATGGTCGCCTCAGGCTTTGCGCCCGGCGGCACGCCCCTGAGGCTCAAGCCATCCAGGTTAAAGTTTGCTTCACTATAGCGCGGCCATTTGGAGTGACCGCGAAGGAAGAGCGTCAGAGACTTGCCGGTGGGTGTAATAACCGTTGTATACTCGTTGACGGTGAAAGACTTTGCCACCCGCGGTTGCTGATCCCAGGAAAGTTCCACCCAGTTTCCCACAGCCTGCCAATCGGCGTGCCCTTCATAGTCCACACCCCAATAGAGACGATGGCCGTACTGTTCTTGTGGCGTGTTAGCGCGCACCAGGCCGTGCAGCGTCAATTCATAAGGCTGACCTGACACCACGTCCACCGTCTGGTAGATGCCCACGTAGCGATCGTTTTGAGTGGGATCGATAATGGCAAGAAGCTGCGAGTGCTCGCCCTCCCACGCCACCAGGTCCCACATGTCGTCGCTCCAGCCAAAGGCCGCACCGCCGTTGGAGAACTTGTTCCAGCCAACCGCCACACCGTCCTCTCCAAAATCCTCTTCGAAATTGCCGTTGGTCAACAATTCCGTGGGCTGAGGGGTAGACGTGGGCGGTGGGAGCGGCGTCGGAGTAGAGGTAGAGGCAGAGGTAGGCTCGGACGTCGGCGTGTCCGTTGGCTCGACCACAGCCGTAGGCTCTGGCGTAGGGGCTTGCGTAGCAATGGAAACTACGACGACAGGCGTGGCAGTATCCGTAGGTAGAGGTGGCAGAGTCGGTGTGCTGGTCGGCTCGGCAACGGGGGGCAAAGGCGTATCCGTAGGCGGGGGCGGTTCTGTCACCCGACTCGGCGGAAAGCTGGCGCAACTCGAAACAGCCAGCGCCAAAGTCAGCAAGCCGACAATCAAGCGCACACTGGTTTTTCCATCAAACATTGAAACCTCCTTCCTGCCAAGCAGCAGAGAGTGTAATCGGAGGCACGGAGCATCGTCGGTTATGTATATCATATCACCTATTTGCTTTTTTGGCAAATGTCAACATTCAGTCGCAACTATGCCATCTGTTCTTCTCAGCTTGCAGGCATGATGCGAACAGCGTGACTGTCTACCAACCGAGCCAGATGATGAGTCAATTCGGAACAATAACGCGTGTAAACATTGGGAAAATCGAGTTGGATCTTGCCGTTGGGACCGACCACCACAAAGCTGAACCGATCCTCTCCCTGGTAACTCTCCAGTAGAGAGTAGATCTCTCTCAGTCGCCGCTTGTCTTGCTCCTGGTCAGCGGTGCGCTGAAAGTTGATGTAGAGATGTTGGCGAGCAGACAACGACTGATTTTCGGCCGGGCGAGCCACGGGCAGGTGATCTTGCACCTCGTCGCACAGAATCTTGGGCTCACGACCGCCAGCGTCCACCCTGCCCTGCACGAGGAGCAGCTTTTCCTCCTGCAACAGAGCGTGAACCTTGGCATAGAGGCGGGGAAAGACGACGAGCTCGATAGCACCCTGCAAGTCCTCCAAACCGACAAAGGCCATGGGATCGCCCTTCTTGGTAGTGATCTGGCGTACCCGGGTGACGACACCGGCCAGGGCAACCCGCCGACCCTCCATGGTCTCGTCAATCTCGCCGCTGAAAGTGACGGTATCCTGCAGCGCATTCAAAATCTGCTGCAAAGGGTGCTCCGAGAGGTAAAGGCCCATCAACTCCCTTTCCCAAGTCAACATCTCCTTGCGGGGCGGATCGGGAATGTCGGGCAATTCGATGGCAATTTCCTCGGCGAATGCAAGGCCCGGCAAATCAAAGAAGCTAGACTGACCCGTGTCGCGGGCGCGATGCATTCTCTGGCTGTCGCCTATCATCTGATCCATGCAGGCCAGCAAGGCTGCCCGCCCACCAAAACGATCCAGGCTGCCCACTTTAATGAGGCACTCCAGTGCCCGCCGGTTGACGCGGCGCAGATCCACCCGCTGGCAAAAGTCATCCAGGCTGTCGAACGGCCCGCCTGCCTCTCGCGCCTCAATGATCGCCTCTACTGGCCCAGAACCAACGTTTTTGACCGCGCCCAGCCCAAAGCGGATGGCTGGCCCATCGACGCGGCCCCGGTCAGGCCCTTCGGCGGTATCCTCGATGAGAAAGCCATGTCCGCTGAGGTTCACGTCGGGGGGCAGCACTGGGATACCCGTGCGACGGCATTCGGCCACTAGCAAGCCCACCTTCTCGGTGTTGTTCTGTTCCACCGTCAGGAGGGCGGTCATATACTCTACGGGGTAACGAGCTTTGAGGTAGGCCGTCTGGCAGGTGATGACGGCATAGTCGGCGCTGTGGGCCTTGTTAAAGCCATAGTTGGCAAAGTACTCGATAGCGTCAAAGATGGTCTCGGCTGCCTTGCGATCCAGTCCGCTGTGCTTCATCGCCCCATCGATAAAGACACCACGGTGCTTGACCAGTTCCTTCTCTTTCTTCTTGCCTACCGCACGGCGCACCAGATCTGCCTCGCCAGCCGAATAGCCAGCGACATGGGTCAACATCTGGATGATCTGCTCCTGGTAAACACAGATGCCGTAGGTCGGCCCCAGGATCGGTTCCAGAGAAGGATCGGCAAACTGGGGTTCGCGCTGCCCGTGCATACAAGCGATGTACTCGTCAATGAACTGCATAGGGCCGGGGCGATACAAAGCGATGGCTGCGATGACGTGCTCAAACTGGGAAGGCTTCATGCTGGTCAGGACATTCCTCATGCCGGCGCTTTCCACCTGGAAAACGCCCATCACCTGACCGCTGGACAGCAAGTCGTAAATGATCGGATCATCAACCGGGATGGTGTCTTGGTCCAGGTGCACGCCGTGGCGCTGCTCAATGAGCTCGCAGGCAATGCGCATGACGGTCAGTGTGGACAGCCCCAAAAAGTCCACCTTCAGCAAGCCGATGCTCTCCAGGATCTCCATGTCGAACTGGGCCATGACGCCGCCCTCCCCTTTGGTAGAGCGGTGCAAGGGCGCATACTCGACCAGCGGCTTGTCGGCGACGATGACACCAGCGGCGTGGGTGCTGGCGTGACGAGCGACCCCTTCCAGGCTTTTGGCGTAATCTATCAGTTGCCGGATATAGTCAACTTCCTCGTACGTCTGGCGCAATTCCGGCACGTTGTCCAGCCCGTCCTGAATCTTGACCTTGGGGCCAAAGGGAATGAGCTTGGCCACCCGGTCCACCTCGCCCAGGGGCAGGTCCAGCGCACGCCCCACGTCGCGGATGGCCGCCCGTGCGCCCATCGTTCCAAAGGTGATGATCTGTGCCACCTTCTCCTGGCCGTATTTGTGCACGGTATAGTCGATCATCTCTTCCCGCTGGTCGTCAGGAAAGTCCAGGTCTATATCAGGCATGGTGACACGGGCGGGGTTGAGGAATCGCTCAAAGATGAGGTCGTATTGAAGAGGATTCAGCCGTGTGAGGCCCAGGCTGTAGGCCACGATGCTGGCTGTACCAGAGCCACGCACGTTCCACCAGATGTCCCTGTCCCGCTCGGCGGCGTGACGAATGAGATCCCAGTTGATGAGGAAATAGGTATCAAAGCCCATTTCGTGGATGATACGGAGTTCGTGCTCTAGCCGCTCCCGCACCCGAGAGGTGATATCGGGGTAACGTTCACGCAGGCCTTTCTCGCACAGGTGGCGCAGGTAACTCTCGGCATTATAGCCATCCGGCACCTGGAACTCGGGCAAGTGATAGCCTCTGACATCCAGGTCTACCTCGCACATTTCGGCAACGCGCACAGTGTTCTCGATCGCCTGTGGCAGATCGGCAAAGAGAACAGCCATCTCCTCACCGCCCTTGAGATAGAAACTCTCATCGCCCATCTGCATCCGCTTGGGATCCAGAATAGTCGTGTTGGACTGGATGGCGAGCAAGAGGGCCTGAGCCTGCGCGTGCTCCGGCAGCACATAGTGCACATCGTTGGTGGCCACCAGAGGGATGCCCAACTCATGGCTGATTTTCACCATGCCAACAACGGCCTGCTGCAGTTCCGGGTGGCCTTCATGCCGCTGGAGTTCCAAGAAAAAGCGATCAGCCCCGAAAACATCGCGATACCAACCAGCGACGTCCCGCGCCTTCTCCATTTCGCCAGCCATCACCAGGCGCGGGATCTCTCCAGAGCCACAGGAGGAGAGGCAAATGAGTCCCTCGGCATGATCGGCCAGGTAGGCTTTGTCCACGCGAGGCCTGTAGTAAAAGCCCTCCAACTGACCTGCGGTGGCAATCTTGAGCAGATTCTGGTAACCAGCGTTGTCCTTGGCCAACAACACCAGATGATGGGATTTTCGGTCCAGCTTGGGATGGCGATCGGTCATGCGCCGGGGTGCCACGTACATCTCGATGCCAATAATAGGCTTGACGCCCGCAGCCCTGCAGGCGCGGTAGAACTCGATGACGCCGTACATCACGCCGTGGTCGGTGAGGGCAATGGCCGGCTGACCCAGTTCGACCGCTCGCGCAGCCAATTCGTCCAGACGGCTCATGCCGTCCAGCAGCGAGTATTGACTATGCACGTGTAGGTGGACAAAGTCGCCCATGTTGCCTATCCCAGATTGCCTCCAAGTGAACGGTTGAGTGCTGTTTCCAATTATAGCACATTATGCCGTTTTGTGCCTGTCTGGACGCCAGGCCAAACCTTAAAATTCGCAGGGGCAGATCTGGCTCAGATCTGCCCCTCAAGCCATGCGACGACGGCTGGCGTGAGCTTATGGCTCGCGCTGGCCCGCCATAGCTTCCCACAACCAGGGCGGGACAACGCACGGCCGGCCCTGGCGATCCAGACAGAGAAGTTTCGTCCAGCCAGTGACAAGGCGCTGGCCGGTAGCGGCGTGTTGCACCTCGTAGCCAAAGGTGAACCCCCGGCTGCGGGTGTCCTCCAGCCAGGCACGCACAGTGACCGCGTGACCATAACGTGCCGGGGTGTGAAAACGCGCCTTTACTTCAGTGACAGCAAAAAAGTAGCCGGCCGCCTCCACCTCGGCATAGTTGGTTCCCCGCTGGCGCAGAAACTCGCTGCGCGCCTCCTCAAACCAGACCGGGTAGACGCTGTGATGTACAAAGCCCATGGCGTCGGTTTCGGCGTACCGCACGTGAAAAGTCGTCTCGATGAATGGCGTGTCCACATCCCACCTACCCGAACACGCGGAGCATCGCCTGGCCCAAGCGCATGATCCCTTCCTGGATCATCTCTGGTGTGGCATTGGAGAAATTGAGCCTCATACAGCACCGGCCCTCTTTACCGTCGGGGTAAAAGGCCCCACCAGGCACAAAGGCCACCTTTTCCTCGACAGCGACTTTGAGAAGCTCCTCGGAATCCACGTGCTGCGGCATGCGAACCCACAGAAAGAGCCCGCCCTGGGGACGCGTCCATGTCACACCCGGTGGAAAGTGCTCCTCCATCGCAGCCAGCATCACATCGCGCCGCTCTTTGTAGACGGCCCGGATGCGTCTGACGTGACGTTTAATAATGCCTCTCTCGACAATGTCGTAAGCGAGGTATTGGATGAATGTACTGGTATGGAGGTCAGTACCCTGCTTGGCCTGCACCAACCGAGCGATCACGTCTTCTGGCGCGACGATCCAGCCGAGGCGGATGCCGGGGGAAAGGGTTTTGGAAAAGGTGCTCAGGTAGATGACGTTCTCTTTGTGCATGGACACAAGAGGCGCAACGTCCTCACCCTCGAAACGAAGCTCGCCGTAGGGGTCATCTTCGATGATGAAAGCGCCGTATCTGGCCGCCAATTCGACCAATCGTCGCCGACGTTCGTACGGGATGGTCGTACCCGCTGGGTTGTGAAAATTGGGCAGGACGTATATGAACTTTATCTGGTGTTGCTGAAGGATTTTCTCCACCCGGTCGGGATCCATGCCATCGTCGTCCAGCGGCGCAGTGTAAAAATGAGGCTTGTACACACGCCAGGCCTGAATGGCTCCCAGATACGTGGGCGCATCGGTCAGGATCTTGTCATTGTTGTTGATGAACAGCCGGCCAATGAGGTCCAATGCCTGCTGAGACCCGTTGGTCATGAGAATGTTGTCCGGCACGGCTGGGACGCCGTACTTTTGCATGGATTCGGCCAGGTACTCTTTGAGCGGAGGATAACCCTCCGTGGGACCATACTGCAGCGCCTGGGGACCACAGTGGTCCAAGGTATAGTTGCATGCCTCCCTGAACTCCCGGACGGGGAACATTTCGGGGGCAGGCAACCCACCAGCAAAAGAGATGACGTCTGGCTGCATGGTCAACTTGAGCAACTCGCGAATGGCCGAGCTTTCCATCCGCGCCGATCGCTTGGACATGACCGCTTCCCAATCGGTCGTCCACTGGTCAATCAGTTCTGGTACAGCATATTCGAGCATGGAACATACCTCCTCGATTCTTCTAATGACCGCAGTTAGGTGAGTGTCAGAAAATAAAAAGTGAGGGGCCTGTCGCTATATACCTGCGACTAGAAAGCCCCTCACCTGGGCGGCGCATAGAGATATATCATTTCTGCAGCGTAATAAACCAAGCACAAGCATGGCGCCCAAGTCCATGCCATCGGCTCCTTCAAGACCCTAACAGCAACAGCGCGTCATGGCTTGACCGTCTCGACCATAGCTGGCATTGTACACCAAGACAGGGAAAAGATCAAATTTCCTTTCCAGGAGGGTCAGGCCAAAAGCTGGCGAACGATCTCTCGCAAATCCCGGCTCGAAAACGGCTTGATGAGGCAGCTGTCCACTGCCAATCGGTCTGCCAATTGGTCGATTTGCGATGAGGGAAAAGCTGTAGTCAGGATGATCTTGACGGCTGGATAGCGTTGGCGGACAGCCTCGATTAGCTCCGGGCCATTCATTTCGGGCATCTGATAGTCGGTGATGAGCAGGTCCAGTTGTCCATCTTTCAGGAGATCGAGCGCTTGAGCACCAGAGTTAGCTACCCACACTTCCAGACCGGGTTCCAATCGTGCCAGGCTGCGTTGAAGTAGATCCGTCACGTTCTCCTCATCGTCGACGATGAGCACATGCCCCTTAGGAAATGAAAGTGAACGGGGCAACAAACGAAGGGAAGGCTGCACAGTCGGCATGGCGTCCTCGCTGTGGCTGGGTTAAGATCAAAAGCAAGAATGCGCAACTGATCGCGGGACAGTTTTTCAGGCAATCCAATGATACCACACCTCGCGGAGCCTGAGATTGAAGTTCGGTTCAGAACAGATTGAGGATGGATCAACAGTCAAATACAGCAGCGTAGAGAAGAGGAAATACCGGTTGAATTCAATGATTCACGGCGGATTCTTCCACGTCAGGAGCCAAAACGTAGCCCACCCCCCGGACGTTTAGAATGTAGGATTGAGTGCCCAGGGAAGCGCCCATCTTCTGGCGCAAGTTGGTGATGTGAGGCCGGATCACCTTGCGAGCCTCGTCTTCGGAGGTCTCGTAGCCATGTGCTGCCAGTACCAGTTCGCTGCAACTGACCACCTTGTGTGCATTCTCGGTCAGATGAGCCAATAACCTGAACTCAGTAGGCGTGAGGTCTACCTTTCGTCCTTCAACGGTGACCTGATGGCGCTGGCGGTCTATGGTCAGGTTGCCATGGCGCAAGGTTGTCTGCGGACTGGCTGCCGAAGGAGCGGGAGAGGGTGCAGAAGGCTGAGTAGGTGCCGGTGAGAATGTTTCGTCGCTCAACTCGGCCAGTGTGGCACTCATCTGCTGTAGCAACCGACGGCGCCGCAACTCTCGATGCCGGCGTGCTAGGGCCTTTTCCACGCTGGCTCGAACGTCGGCCGTTGAGCAGGGTTTGGTCAGATAGTCAATAGCGCCCTGGCGCAGCGCTTCAATTGCCGATTCGAGGGTAGCATAGCCGGTGAGCATGATAATGGCTGTGTCCGGCGACATGGCGCGAGCCTGTCGCAGCAGCTCCACACCATCCACCCCCTCCATTTTCAAATCGGTGAGCATCAGATCAAAGACATGATGCTGCACCAAACGCAGTGCTTGGCGTCCATCCTCAGCCGTCCATACCTCGTGCCCCTCTCGCTCCAATGCCCGCTGAAGCGAGAAGCGGATAGACTCTTCGTCATCCACGATCAGAATCCGTGAGCCCATAGCTCTTCCCCCCAAGGCATTCTTCGTTTCAGCTCTCTACGACTGGCAACCGAATGGTGAACTTCGAACCGTGGCCAACCTGGCTGGTCACATCCAGCGTGCCCTGGTGGCGCTCGATGATCTCGTGGCAGATGGTCAACCCCAGGCCCACACCTTTGGACTTGGTCGTAAAGAAAGGATCGGCAATCCTTGTCAGGTTCTCCGGCGTAATGCCCTCGCCAGTATCGATTACCTGGACGGTAGCAAAGCCATCTCTGTCCTGGCGAGTCGTCAGGACAAGTTGCCCCCCGCCTGGCATGGCCTCGCTGGCGTTAAGGATGAGATTGATAAACACCTGCCGGATCTGGTCGCCGTGGCCAATTACATGCGGCGTGGCACTATCCAGGTGCGTTTTAGCAACAATGTGGTGGCTCTCCAATTGCTTGCGCATGAGCGCCAGCACTCCCTCGAGGGCAGCGTTAAGGTCCACTGGGGCCATGCGCTCCTGACCTGGCCGGTAGAGACCGAGCATCTGCTGAATAATACCCCGGATGCGCTCCAACTCGCCGGTAGCTACGTCGAGATAGGCCCTATCCAGCGGTTCTCCCTCTTCCTCCTCGTCGCGGATCAACTCCAGGCAATTCCTGATGGCCTGCAAAGGGTTGTTAATCTCGTGGGCAATGAAAGCCGCCAGCCGGCCGGTGGCCGCCAGCTTCTCGCTCTGGATAAGGCGTCGCTGAGAGTGCTCCAGTTCCTCAGCCGAGCGCTTCAACTTGGCGTAGAGGCGGGCGTTCTCCAGCGCGCTGGCGGCCTGGTTGGCCAGAGCCTGAGCGAGTTGCACATCCTCCACACATAACTCACTTCCATCGGAATGTCGGTCCAAGGCCAGCAAACCCAACGTTCGATTGTGCCCTATCAGCGGAACGTGGCGTGGTAGCAAGGGAACCGGAATTTCCGCCTCGTCATCGGACGAGCCAGCCGGCAGCACGCGCCCCTGTGAAAGTCTGGCTCGCGGCACATGGCGTTGCTCCGCTTCATTCCACAGTACCACAACACACTCGTCTACCTGCACCGCCTTGGCCATCGCTTGCAGCAACAACTGAAGAATCTCGTCAAACTCCAGCGTCGCCGCCATGGCCTGACCTGCCTCATTCAACAGCACCAGTTCGACGGCGTGACGAGCGTCGGCCAAAAGACGGGCGTTCTCCAGGGCCACCGCTGCCTGGTTGGCCAAGGCCACCACGGCCGGACAATCTCCGGCATCAAGCCGTGGGGAAAAGACGGTCAACCAGCCAATGACCTGGTCGCCCAAAAACATCGGTGCAATCACGGCGTGGGAACCGTTCAAGATCTGCGCGACCAAGGCTACCGTGTCGTTCGGCAGTGCAGGAGGGACAATTTCACCAACAAGTGCCTCACTGTCCAGGAGAAAAACAGCGTGTCGTTCATCCAGCACGCGCCGGTAGGCCGGCGCACGCGTCAGATCAAGCAGCCAATTGTCGGGCAATCCGCGCAACGCTCTAACGAGGCGCGGCGACAGGGAAGAAGCGCTCAGGTACGCAGAGTTCGCAGCCGGATCCAGGAGATGAACCAATGATACAAAGCCAAAGTGAGACAACTCGCTGGCTATGACCTGCAGCACTTTTGGCCGCGAGGTAATGCCGACGCGTTGCATAGCCAGGGCTGCAGCATTAAGCGAACGTAGCGTTTCTTCGTGCACCTTCTGGCTGTCAAGCAGACGAGCGTTCTGCACGGCAATGGCAAGCTGGGTCGCCAGCGACTCGAACAGAGACAGATCGTCGTCCTCAAAGGCGTGGAGTTCAGCGCTCAGCACCTCCAGCGCGCCCAGTGGTTGATCTCGCAGCATCACGGGAACCACCAGAGCAGAACGCGCCCTGGATAGCTCAGGTGGGAGGGCGTACGACACCGGAGACTGCAGATCGGGGATCAACAACGGCTCACCCAGGTGTAGAGCTCGGATCATCATCTCCCGGCTGCCGGACAGTTCGTCGCACACACCATTAGGAGGTAGGCAGTCTCGTTCGCCACCCACCGACGCTTTGACTTGTAATGCGTCTCCTTCCAGCAAGGCAATGCTGACGCAATACCAACCAAAGCTTCTCCGGATCAGGTGAGCGACCTCCCAGAACAGTTGGTCCGTATCCAAGAGGGTGGCAATCTGGTGACCGGCCAGGCTTAGCAACGCCAACCGCTCTGTGTTGCGCTTCAACCGGCGCACTTCTAGCGCGCGGGCGACAGCCAATCGAACCAGGTCCGGTGAAGGTGGCTTTACCAGATAGTCGTCCACCTCCAGAACCGGCTGGTCAGTCGAGTCGACGACATCTCTGCCAGCTAACAGACCAATGATGGGCATGTCCGGTCGGGTCTGACGGGCTTGACGCACCACATCTTGAATCCGAAACTCCGGACGGTCAAGAATCATCACGGCGACGCTGTGCTCGTTCAGTGCAGCGATGGCCTGCTCCCCTCCCTCAGCGACCAGAACAGGGTCGTCGTGGGAACACAGGGCCTCAGCCAGCAGGTTTCGGGTTTCCTGGTCACTGCTCACGACCAGGATGATCCCAGGAGACATGACACCTCCTACAGAGTTTTGGAGCACGCCTCTATTATACCACACTTTGCCTCACATTGGCGACTGTGAAACGGAGGCACGCTGAGGTCGCTTGCCTCTGGCTGGCTTTGAGAGTACAATACAAGCAACGGGGTAACGGGGATTGTGTGTGGTGTCCGCTGCCTCTTCTGGCAGAACACAGCCAACTGTCCCGGTACGACTCCTCCCTATCCACCCAACAAACAAGCTGAAAGGAAAAGAGCAATGGAATACTCGAACGTGCCCTACACGACCTATCTCCACGAAACACTGTCCCTGTTGTCCAAACCGGGCCTGTTGTTGGTAGCCGCTGCTGCAGAGAGTAAACCCAACACCATGACTATCGGTTGGGGAACGATTGGCATCATCTGGAGCAGGCCGATTTTCACCGTATTGGTCCGGCCGTCGCGACACACCTTTAAACACTTACAGGCGAGTGATTCGTTTACTGTCTGTGTCCCGTCCAAAACATTGTACGAGGCCGTCAATTTCTGCGGCACTCACTCAGGTCGCGATTATGACAAGTTTCAGGAATGTGGCTTGACGGCTATCCCCTCGACACGGGTCACCGCTCCAGGCATTGCGGGCTCCCCCGTGATCTATGAGTGCCAAATTGTGCACACCAACGACGTCATCCCGGCCAACCTGGCGGACGACATCCAGGCCAGCGCCTACCCTGGGGGCGATTTCCACCGCATCTACTACGGGGAGATACTGGCCGTCCGGGCAGCGCCCAACGCCGCCGAGTTGCTGGCAGACTAATCCCCCCTTGCTCCCACCTGTCTTGAGCCCAACCCTACGGGTTGGGCATTCTCTTTAACAATAGCGCGGGCCACCATCACCGGCGTTTGGCCACCGACGGGCCAGTCCTGTTTGCCCTCAGTCGGCTTTTGCGGTACAATGCGGGTGGCCTAGGCAGAGACATTTTGAGGTCAGAGGAATCAAGAGGAACCAGACGGATGCCGATTCGCATACTGCCAGTTGAGGTCGCGGCCAAGATTGCCGCCGGGGAGGTGGTGGAGCGGCCGGCCTCTGTGGTCAAAGAACTGATAGAGAACAGCATAGATGCTGGCGCTACCGAGATCAAGATCGAAGTGCGAAAGGGCGGCAAGCGTCTCGTCCGGGTGGCCGACAACGGCTGCGGCATTCCGGCTGACGAGGTGGAAATAGCCTTTGCCCGCCACGCCACCAGCAAGATCTCCGACGTGAACGATCTCTCTCGCATCCGCACACTGGGCTTTCGGGGCGAGGCATTGGCTAGTATCGCTGCCGTGGCCCAGGTGACACTGCTCGCCCGCACCGCTGACGAGGCTATGGGTACGCTGCTGCGCGTCGTCGACAGCCGCGTCACCCACCGAGAAGGACGGGGTACCCCTGTGGGCACCGTCATCACCGTGGAGAACCTGTTTGCCACCATCCCGGCACGCCTCAAGTTCCTCCGCACTGACGCCACCGAGCGGCGGCACATTGACGCTCTGGTCACAAGATACGCCATGGCCTACCCCGACCGGCGCTTCACCCTTTTGCACGATGGACGACTTACCTTCCAGACGACAGGCAGTGGCCGCCTTCACGATGTGCTGGCAAAGGTCTACGGCCTGGACGTGGCCCGGCAGATGATTGCCATCCATTCGCCGTCTGCCGACCTGGCCGAGACAACAGACATCGCTGTAGAGGGCTACGTTGGCGCGCCGACGCTGCACCGATCTGGCACGGATCAGATCACTTTCTTTGTCAATGGGCGTTGGGTGCAAGACCGGATGCTCATTCATGCCCTGCGGCAGGCATACCACACTCTGCTGCCCGTGGGCCGGTCGCCGATGGCGGTGCTCAAGATCGAACTGGACCCAGCGCTGGTGGACGTCAACGTCCATCCCGCCAAGAGTGAAGTCAAGTTCCGCGAGACCAACGCAGTGTTTCGGGCTGTGCAACGGGTGGTGCGCCGGACAGTGGTAGATCAGGCCCCCATCCCGCAGGTCGGTGAGTGGACAACACCGGCTCAGGATGGCCGGTGGGAGCGCCGGCAGGCATTGGTGGGAGTTGGCACCGAAGCCTCCAGCAGCGCGACGCAACTAGCCATGGAGGTACAGCGCACCGCACCGGTGGAGGGTGTCGAGGGAAAGCCAACACTGGCCTTTGAACCGCCGCGCCAACTGCCACCGCTGCGAGTGCTGGGCCAGGTGGCGCAGATGTACATCATTGCTGAAGGACCAGAAGGGCTTTATCTGCTGGATCAGCACGCCGCGCACGAGCGGGTGTTGTACGAGCAGATGTCTGCCCAGTGGGCCTCCGCGCAGGTGGCCTCGCAGACGTTGCTTGAACCACTGACACTGGATCTGCCTCTCGACCTGGCCACTTTTCTGGAGACACACCGGGACCTGTTGGCAGAATTGGGCTTCCAGGTAGAGCCATTCGGCGGGCAGACTTTTCTGCTGCGGGCCGTGCCACTCATTCTCCTTCGTGGCCATGGTGGAGCCGACCTGCGTCAAGCGATGATCGGCGTATTGGAGGAGGCTCTGGCAGGCCAACGCCCGTTGGAGCGAAAAAAGGAAGAACGTCTCATCGGCAGCGTGTGCAAGCAGGCCGCCGTCAAGGCCGGTCAAATCCTGTCCCACGAAGAGATGCGCGAGCTGGTGCGCCAGCTAGAGGCCACAGCAATGCCCCGCACCTGCCCCCACGGCCGTCCGACCATGATCCACCTGAGCCGAATACAACTCGAACACGAGTTTAAACGGCGGTAGCGACCGGATCGCGGCTTTCTCTACTTGCCCAAAATGACGTTAGATTGTATAATCTCGTTCGGACAAAGGGGGAAGTGTCGGAATTGGCAGACGAGCGTGACTTAGGATCACGTGGGGCAACCCGTGAGAGTTCGAATCTCTCCTTCCCCACCTATAATTATCTGGACCTCCGAGGGCTTTGCAGCTCGCCCCGAGTGTAGAGGAAGAGATTCAACTCCTCGACGCCTATATTCACTACATCCCGCCACCGCCATCCCGCGACTGGGGACAACGCCAGCTTTGTTAAGCCGAGATCCAGCCACAATGAACGGCTGCCGTCACGCCATAAAGGGGGAAATGGACATGGTATCCATAGATCTGTTGAAACGAGTCAGTATCTTTTCTGGACTGTCTGATGACCAACTGCTGCGCATCGCCCACCTCTGTCGCGAGGTGACGCACAGCAAGGGTGACGTGATTGTCCGGGAGAAGGAACCGAGCACCGATCTCTACATCATCCGGGAAGGCACAGTGGAGGTTGCCTTGGGCACCCCCTCAGCGCCGGGACCGACGCCCATCGTCCATCTGGGAAAAGGGCAGATCTTTGGCGAGGTGGCATTGGTGGACCGCGGGCTGCGGTCAGCGACGGTCAATGCCCTGGCCGACGGTACGGTGCTTTATGCCATCGGCCGAGACGACTTTATCAGACTGTGTGACGAAGACGCGCACATTGGCTACATCGTTATGGGCAACATCGCCGCTGACCTGAGCTTCAAGCTGCGGCATTATAACTTGGCCTGGCGCTGACAGCGCCGGGGTTCGCAAGGCGATGAATCGGGAGGCATCATGATCTACCAGGTGAGTTACGTGGTGATCGGAGGGAAACACGCGGGCACCATTATGAACCAGGAAGAACGCCCGGAGGTTGGGGAGCGCGTTGAGTTTGCCGGGGAGACATTCGAGATCATCGAAGTGCTGGAGATCATTCCTCCACGGGGCAATTTTGCCTATCTACACGCGACCTGCAAGCCAGTGGAAGAATAAGGTCGCGATTCTCGATGCCCTCCGCCTGAGCCCACGAGAGGGAGGCCGAGATGTGCTGTATCTGGGTGGCATAGATGGCGACCCCGCCTGTTGCACCCCTGGTTGGAATCGACCGGGGGTGTCGTGTTGTATCACGGCAACTCATCGTCAGCGCGCTCGCTCCCTCCGCTCTCCTCTGTCCTCGCTTCCTCCGCTTTGGACGTGCGCCAGACGTAGGCCATCCGCTGGAGGGCAGTGAGATTGGCGAGAACGGCCATGACCCACAACGTAATCGTCACCTGCTCGACCAACAGCCCCACCAAGAGCACAATGGACCGCTCCATGCGGGTGAGCAGTCCCACCTTGCAATCCATCCCCAGGCCCTCGGCACGGGCGCGCGAGTAACTGACCATCAGCGAGCCAACAATGGTGGCGTAGATGAGCACAATCTCTTGCTTGGCCCCTTGGCCCGTGTACCACACCAAAAGCCCCAAAAAGACCGCCGCCTCGGAAAGCCGATCCATCGTCGAATCGAGAAACGCGCCAAAGCGACTGACCCGGTCGAGTTTGCGGGCCAGGGCGCCGTCGAGGCCATCGAAAGCGCTGGCCAGGAAAAAGGCCAGCGCACCCCAACGCATCTCTCCCTGCGACAAAACGACGGCCACTGCCACGTTCATCAGGAACCCGATGAGGGTTAGCGTATTGGGTGTGAACCCCAGCCACACCAGCACATCGGCGATCGGATCTATGATGCCGCGTACCAGGTAACGGACACGATCAGTCAACGTCACCGGAGCACCGACCTTTTGCTCTCTTTTCCCCTGAGCTTTAACCGTGGACATATTCCACCTCCCATTCGTCCAGCCGGCCGGTGAAGGCAGACTGTCGCTGCACGCGCAGCCAGATGAACGTCTCTACCCGCTGTCGGGGCTCGTCATCGTTCTGTTGCTCCGGCGGCTACTTCATAGAGTAGGCAGAAATCACTTCCCAGGCACCGCCGATGCCTCAATCCAAGGTCGGATAGGCGCAGCAGTTATCCCTAATTCTCCAGAGACTCCCCCAGAAAGGCCGCCAACAGGTCCTGGTAATGCTTCAACTGCGCACGATCCAGCGAGCAGTAAACCTGGCGACCAGCGTGCCGGATACGAACCAGACCAACGCGCTTCAGAGAAGTGAGGTGCCACGAGACGAGCGGCTGACTGACGTGGAGGGCCGTCACCAATTGAGAAACACTCATCTCTCCGTGCATTGCCAACTCACGCACCAGGCGAAGCCGCAGAGCACCGCTCAGGGCGCGGAAGTACTGGCGGAGCTCACGCACCTCTGCCAGCACGTCGTCTCGACCAACCGCTCCCATCCCCTCTGACATGCCGGTTCATCCCTTCATATTTCTATCTAGACACCCTACCTTGCTTCTCTCCGCCCTATCACATATAAAACACTACTTATAATATAAAGAACCATTTATATGTTACACCCGAACGCAGATTCTGTCAAATCTCTCTTCATCTCTTCCCCACAGCCAGCAAGATCATCTTTTTCATCACGGGATGCGCAAAAGGCAGCAAGGAGGATAAAGGAATCGCATTGCCGCAAGGGTTTGCCAAAGCTGCCTTTTTGTGCTAAATTAGGGTTTGCAGGGGGCGGGGGCTTCTGAAGCAACGATGAAACGGGTCAAGCGAGGGACGGACCATGCTAGCGCGATTGGCAGACCTTCTGGAAGAACAGGCCCCAGCTATTTACAGGCAATGGGTGGCGAAGGCCAGGGCAAAAGAGTATAACAATGGGATCATTATCCACGCTGCCGTATGGCCCACCATGCTGGCTGCTCTGCGTGCGGAGGACCTGGGTTCCTTCCGACGACGGCTGCATGACGTCATTCACGAGAAAGTGACGACCGGCCCTGTTACACGGCGACAGTACATGGACGAGACCCAGGCCCAGTTTGAGGTCATCGCCAATGAGTTGCTCTCCCACTGGCGGGGAGACAACGCCGAACTGGTCTCTCTGTGGCGTGGGCTCAGTCTCCTGCAAGCTGAAGCGAGCTTTGCCTTCTCAGAAAGTTGTCTGGAAGCTGCCCAGCGATTATCAGCCGAAGCTGTCAAGTCTGACCTCCTCCACCGGGAAAACCGCGAGATCAAAGCCCTCCAGGACACCATCGCCGCTGTACAATCCGCGCTCGACTTGTCCAAAGTGCTCAACAAGATCGTCAACGGCGTGGTGGATGGGATGGGTTACCTGGCCGCCGTGCTGGCAGTGGTAGATGAGCAGACCAGTACCTTGCAGGGACGGGCCATTGCCGTGGAGGATCGCTTGCGTCGCATGGGCGCCGGCCTCATTGATCAGGGCATGTCCCAGGAAGGTATACCTCTGTCGCACAGCGACAACCTTGCTGTACGTTCGGCCCTGGCCGGACAAACGCTTGTGACGACCTGCCTGCACGATCTGTTTCGCCCCCTGATACCGCTACCGACCTGTAAAGCGTGGCAAGAACTTGCTGGTATCCACGCCATTGCCTCGATCCCCCTCATGGCCCAAGATCGTCTGATGGGCATACTGCTGGCTGGCTCTCTTAAGGAAGAAATCCCGCAGCGGGAGTTGATGTCTCTCCAGGCGTTCGCCCAGCAGGCAGCGACAGCCATCGAAAAGGCACAGCTCCTTGCCGAAACAGAGCACCGGCTGACAGAGGTGACGACGCTCTACTCACTGGCCAATCAGATTGCCTGCAGTTTGGAACTGGAACGTGTGTTGGAGACGGTCGTGGAGGCCTTGCGGAGAGCCACTGGCTGCCGGGGCTGTGTGCTCTTTCTGCTGGATGAGGAAGCCAACATGCTAGACATCAAGGCTGCCGTCGGCGTCAAACCGAAATGGCGCAAGGCAGCCAAGCTTCGCCTGGGCGAAGGGATTGCTGGCCAGGTAGCCATGACCGGGCAACCCGTCTACATCCCAGACACCCACCAATGCCCTGACTATGTCGTGTTCGACCCTGAGGTGCGCTCCCTTCTGGTCGTGCCCATGGTCTCTCAGGGCCGGATTATTGGCACGCTAAACGTGGACGACACGCACCCCGATGCTTTTTCGCCCGACCTGGAGCGGTTGCTCACGATTGCCGCCGCGCAGGCAGCGGTGGCCATCACAAACGCCAGTCTTTTCGAGGAAACCGTTCTTGAAAAGACACAAACAGAGGCTATCATCCACCACATGGCCGATGGCCTGCTGATGCTAGACCAAGCCCTCAGGGTCGTCCGGCTGAATCCAGCGCTGGAGCAGATGCTGGGCATCCAAGCCGCCAGCGTAAGGGGACACCCCATCTCGGAACTTGCCAAAGCCCCGCACTTTGAGCCCTTGGTCTCCATCAGCCGGGTTGAGTTGCCGCAAGAAGAAACAGACCAATGGCTAACAGACGGCGCGGCGTTGCCCTGCGCTGACTGCATGATCAGACTGCCCGGCGTGGAAGAATTGGCAGAGGAAATCAGACGGATTGAGCGACCAGCCAGTGAGTGCAGCACTCAATGCGCTGTCTTTCAGCGTTATGCAGAAATCCATGCCCGCCTGGGTGTGATCGAGCAAGAAATCACTCTGGGTGAGCCAATCAACCGCATCCTCAAGGTCTCTTCTTCGCTGGTGCAGGATATGAGTGGCAACCCCCTGGGCCAGGTCAAGGTCGTCTATGACGTGACCAAAGAACGCGAACTGGATCGAATGAAGTCGGACTTTATCTCCATGATCTCCCACGAGCTCCGCACCCCACTCTTCTCCATTCTGGGATTTATTCGCCTCATCCTGGACGGCCAGGCGCCAGATGAGGAGACACAAACCAATTTCCTGACAGTTGTCGAACAGCAAGCACAACATCTGGCGCATATGGTAGATGACCTGCTTGATCTATCGCGGTTGGAGGCAGGTCTCATTGACCTAAAGTTGGAAAGTGTGCACATCGAAGAAATCGTACACCAGACGGTCACCAAGCTTCACTCGCTGGCTCAGGACAAGCGAATCGCCGTCAACGTACACATGGCGGATGATGTTCCTCCTCTCATCGGCGATCGGCGCTGGCTGGAGCACGTGATGACGAATCTGATAGGCAACGCCATCAAGTTCACGCCACAGGAGGGACGGGTGTGGGTGCTGGCCAAGCGCCAAACGTCAGACGTGGTGGTACAGGTGATAGACTCGGGCATCGGCATTCCCAAGGAGGCACAAAAGAACTTGTTCAGCAAGTTCTTCCAAGTAGACGGATCGACGACGCGAGAGATGGGCGGCACCGGCCTGGGGCTGTATATCGCCCGGCGGATCGTGGAAGCCCACGGCGGGAGAATCTGGGCGGAGAGCAAAGTGGGCAAAGGGAGTGCCTTTAGCTTCTCTCTGCCCTTCTCAGAAGTTCCATCGGAGCTGGAATCGGCAATTGACCAGACGTTCCAGACGAGTTACTGACCGTTTTTTCATGATTTTTCCACTCCCCACACAAAAGCTGTCAGGTAGCATCTCGCGATGGGGAATCGAAAAAGAAGAAAGGTGACATCCGATTGTGGCTGAGAAAATCCTAATCGTGGACGACGATCCCAACGCATTGCGCTTGATCGGCTACGCCCTGCAACGAAAAGGGTATGAAGTCGTCGTTGCCCGGGATGGCCGGGAGGCACTGACCAAGGCGCAGAGCGAGGAGCCTGACTTGATCATCCTAGATTTGATGATGCCGACAATGGATGGCTATAAGGTTCTGCGCCAGCTTCGCGCCCGCCCTCCCACAGCGCGCGTGCCTGTCATCCTCTTCACGGCCAAATCTCAAGTGGACGACAAAATCGCTGGCTTTGAGGCCGGCGCGGACGACTATCTGACCAAACCGGTCACGCCAGCCGAATTGATCGCACGAGTCAGAGCATTGTTGTTGCGGTCCAGCTATGCCGCGCCATCCATGCCCCAGCCAAAGGTGATCGGCTTCCTGGGAGTAAAAGGAGGGGTCGGCACGACATCTGTGGCTGTCAACGTGGCCGTAGCCCTGTCACAGCAAGACAAACAAGTGGTCTTGATCGAGTGCCAGCCCTACACCGGCACCGCCGCCCGGCAGATGGGACTCCAACCTCATCGCACGCTGGCCTCTCTCGGCAAGCAGGAGGCGAACGCATTGGATCAGGAGACCGTGGAGAGTTGTATGATCCAGCACCGCACCGGCGTGCGTGTAATTCCCGCCCCTTTGGAACCGGCAAGCGATACCCAAGCCATCACACCAGCCCACGCCCAGGCGCTGACAGAGCATCTGGACGGACTGGCCGACATCGTGATCCTGGACCTGGGCAGTCAGATCAGCCCCACCGTGCGCCAGTTGTTGAAGCGTTGCGATCATATCGCCTTGGTCACCGAAGCGGACGAGATGGCATTGCATCTGACTCAAGGGTTCCTCCAGAAGAGAAGAGAAGAATCTCTGGGTGCGCGATCCGATGCCTCGGTGCACGTGCTGGTCGTCAACCGGGTCCGCACGGCCGTGCCGCTAACCCAAAGCGCGATCGAGGAGCTTCTGGATCGCGAATTGCTTGCTTATATCACTTCAGCACCAGACCTATTCCGTCAGGGCGCTCGCGAAGGCCAGCCAGCGATCCTGGTGCAGCCAGAGGGACTGCACGCCAACCTATTCCGCCAATTGGCTGAAAGATTTTCGTAACCTGTGAACGCACGACCTGAACTACTGCATGCCTGGAATGTATCATCCACAGAGGCCATCGCCATCCAGCAGCGACTTTGCCATCTGATCCAGCAAGAAGCGGATCTACCAGCCGTCGAGGTGCAGCGGATGGCAGGCATAGACGTCAGCATCAAGAAGGACATGGCCCGCGCCGCCGTCGTCGTCCTGGGCTACCCGTCGCTGGAGCCCCTGGATGTGGCGCTGGCCGAAGCGCCGGTCTCGTTTCCCTACATTCCGGGGCTACTGACCTTCCGCGAAGGACCCGTCGTGCTAGCGGCGTTGGCGCACCTGCGAGTGGAACCCGACCTGTTGATCTTTGATGGGCAAGGCACTGCCCACCCCCGCCGTCTGGGCATCGCGGCACACATCGGCGTTTTGGTAGACCAGCCTAGCATCGGCTGTGCCAAGTCACGGTTGTGGGGAAAGCACAAAGACCCAGGACCAGAGAAAGGTGACTACGCACTGTTGTACGATGACGAGCAAGTCATCGGTGCCGTGGTGCGAACGAGGACAGGGGTCAAGCCAGTGTACGTTTCCGTGGGGCACAGAATAGAGCTGACCCGAGCCATCGAATATGTTCTGGGCTGCTGCAAGCGCTTCCGCTTGCCAGAGACAACCCGCCTGGCCCATCGGCTGGCCGGCGGAGAGACACGGGCATTCTTGCAGCTACCCTTACCGCTTCAAAGGTGAGAGACATGAGTTTGGAAACGCAGATCGAACAGGCCGCGCGTCTCATTGCACAAGCAGAGTACGTGGTGAGCGTCACCGGGGCCGGCCATAGCACGCCCTCTGGCATTCCCGATTTCCGCAGCCCAGAATCCGGGTTGTGGACTTTTGTCAATCCAATGGAGGTCGCGTCTATCTTTGGCTTTCGCCAGCGCCCGGAGAGCTTCTTCGAGTGGGTGCGCCCCATGGTCAAGACTCTGCTGACGGCACAACCCAACCCAGCCCACAAGGCCTTGGCTGACCTGGAGGCGATGGGCCGCATGAAGGCTGTCATCACGCAGAACATCGACGGACTGCACCAGCGGGCCGGCTCACAGCGTGTATTAGAGTTGCATGGGCACATTCGTGAGGCCACTTGCATCCGTTGCTACCAGATTGTACCAACCGACGAGTTTCTGCCTGACTTTGTAGAGAGTGGCCAGGTGCCGCATTGCTCGTCCTGCGGAGGCATCCTGAAGCCGAACGTCATCCTGTTCGGCGAGCAGTTACCCATCAGTGTGCTCAATGCTGCCTGGCAAGAGATCCGTGCCTGCGACCTGGTGCTGGTAGCCGGGTCATCTTTGAGGGTAGCCCCCGCCTGCGAACTGCCCATGACAGCTACTATGCACGGCGCAAAGGCCATCGTGGTCAATTATCAACCGACTGACCTGGATACCGTGGCTCACGTTGTGATCCACAACGACGTCGCCATGGTGCTGCCGCGAATCGCGACTCTGTGTCGTCAGCACCTTGTCCAATCGCTCGACGAGCCCTTGCGCAACGGGGCAACAACCTAGCCCGCCACTCAGGAGGTAACATTGGTGGCCGATAGACTTCCCATTCGAGAGGCACTAGTCGACCTGGAAAACCAGATCGCACGCCTTGAGCAGTTGCAGAAAGAGCAGATCATCCGGCTGGAACGGATCATCGAGATCAGCCGGATACTCAACTCCCGGTTGGAGCTCCAACCGCTGTTGCAGGACATTATCAGCATCGCCTCAGATCTGACAGGCACAGAGGCATCGTCTGTCCTGCTGGTGGACAGCAAGAGCGGCGACCTCTTTTTTGAGGCGGCCACCGGTATCAAGAGATACGAGGTGGAAAGAGTAGCTGTGCCCAAGGAGAGCATCGCTGGTTGGATTGTGGAGAACAATCTGTCTCTGATCATAGACGATGTGACCAAAGAGCCTCGCTGGTCGCAGAAGGTGGACGAAGCTACTGATTTTGTCACGCGGTCCATCCTGGGGGTGCCCTTGCGCGTGAAAGACAAAGTCATTGGTGCCATCGAGGTGCTGAACAAGAAAGGCGCACGGTCGTTCTCCGAAGATGACCTTAGCACTCTCACCACCCTGGCAGCGCAGGCAGCAGTAGCTATCGAGAACGCTCGTCTGTTCCAGCAATCAGACCAGATCGCCGATGTGGTGCACGAACTGCGCACTCCTTTGACATCTATTGTCGGCTACAGCAAGCTCTTGTTGACGAGCCACCTCGACCAGAGCACCCACAACGAATTCTTGACGATCATCAACCGGGAAGCCACGCGCCTGGGTGACATGGTCAACGACTTTCTTGACCTGGCTCGGCTGGAGTCAGGGCGAGCGCGGCTGGCTTACGAACTGGTGGATATGCGGAAGGTCATTGACGACACAGTGACCGTCATCCAACCACAAGCTAAAGAGCGAGGTCTGGAACTACTGCTCGACGTGCCATCAGAGCTGCCTCCCATCACGGGCGACGAGAAGCGCATGAAGCAGGTCATGCTTAACCTGGCCAGCAACGCCGTCAAGTACAACCGGGAAGGGGGACAGGTGCGCATTGCCGCAAGCGCCGATGAGGAAACGATCCGGATCGAAGTAAAGGATACCGGCCGGGGCATCCGTCCAGAGGACATGGACAAGCTTTTTGACAAATTCCGCCGCATCGAGGAGACCGAAGACACTGTCAAGGGCACCGGCCTGGGCCTGCCCATCACCAAGCAGTTGGTCGAGGCGCACGAAGGACAAATGGACGTGACCAGCGAGTGGGGCGTAGGCAGCACGTTTGCCTTTACGCTACCCATTGCCAAAACGTAGCAATGAAAACCGTGATTTCTTCACCTTGCTTCATAACCAGGTTTCACCAGGTGAATCAACCCCCGGCGGCCATTGACCAGCCAGTCTGGCTCGGTTGCGGTCAGCGCTTCGGCCTGGCCCTCTTTTAGCCCCACGATGATCTCTGCTTTCAGCGTCCGCAACGTCAAAAACGGCCGTGGAAAGTAGCCGACTATGTCTGCCAAGCGGGTCGTGGATGCCCAGCGACGGTCATCCAGCAAGCGGCGGTAGTTCAGGTCCCCTTTCAAGATGATTAGGTCACTCTTGGACAGTTCGCGGTGCACGCGTGGAGGCATATCCCAGAAACTGAGCCAGCTCGTCCAGAAGGTATCGTCCTGCAGGGACCATTGTCCATGGCGCCGATATGCCTCCAGCCGGACGGCCAACGCCGCCGTCGTCCCTCCTGATTGGCGCAGCGCAGCCAGCATGGGGCCAATGTCTTTCACCATCGTATCGGACACAAAAAAGGGCTGGTCCTTCAGGTGAAAGACAACCTGTTGGCACAATCCCTTTCGCAGCAAAAAGTCAGTCAGGTCCACATCCAGCAGAATCTCTAGTCCAGCGTTGTCGCAAATAAAATCCACTCGCTGGAGGTCGCCTGAAGAGACCAGCGTCCACATTGCCTCGGAGTGATCGACCAGCAAATTATCGCCCGACGTACGACCCAGGTCATCTTCCGGGCGGGCGGCGAGGGCGATGTTGGTCAAGTCAGCACGATTGCCCCACAGGCTGGCGTGCAGCAGATGGACAAAGCACTCCCGTTCGTCACCGCACCCGGTCACCAGCCCTTCCTCTGACAGCCCTCTCCATGCAACTGCTTCCTCCAACGCTCGCCGCTTCCTGGCCTCAAACGGATCTCGCCCCTGCCAGTCGTCAGGTTGAAAGTAGCGGGTCGCCTCCAGCAACCGCCGGTAGAAATAGCTCTCGGCAAAATACCAGGGGATTTCCAACCAGGTTCGACCCTGATAGATCTCCCACGCTTGATTCCAGGCTGCCACGTCAGGCGCGCTTTCGGTCAGCGGCGCGATGGGCCGGTTCGTGATTTCGTCAGACAGGGCGCGCAGCGACGCCACAATGTCAGGCGGGTAGACGTTCTCGGCGATGACGTCTGCGATGATCGAGGGCAAGCGGTGAAGCACTGTGTACCGGGCAAACGATTGCGAGGTCATCAGCGGCGGGGGAAAGGTCATGTTGTCCTCGCCTCCTTATAGTGAAATGGTGGTGGGCCGTCCTTCATTATACCCTCATGACGTGAGGAAAGTCAAGGAGACCATGTCCAAATGTCCAAGCCAATCCTTTTCTTGTCAAAACGGTGAACTATGATACAATAGAGCTATCCTCGCGCTGGAGCTGCAAATCATGTTCTCTGGACCCCACCGAAAAGAATGGCGCTGGGTGCTTATCTGGGCGTCTGTAGTCGTGGTGGTGACCTGTCTGCCGTACCTATACGCCTGGCAGTCCGCGCCGGAGGGCCTGGTCTTTGGCGGGCTGCTGACCAGCCCACTGGACGGCAACTCGTACCTAGCCAAGATGCGCCAGGGCCTTCAGGGAGTGTGGCGCTTTTACCTGCCCTTCACGCCAGAGCCGCACGATGGAGCATTCATCTTTACCTATTACCTGGCGTTGGGCCACCTGGCCCGGCTGCTGGGGCTTTCGTTGCCACTGGTCTACCACCTGGCGCGGGTGGTTAACAGTTGGCTATTGCTGCTCATCGTCTATTGGTTCTTTGCCCGGCTGGAGTGCGATCTCTGGACGCGGCGAGTGGCCTTTCTGCTGGCCGCACTCTCCTCAGGCCTGGGCTGTCTGGCAGCGCCGCTGGGCCTGCTCACGTCAGATTTGTGGGTGCCAGAGGCGATCACGTTTTACGCTGTCCTGGCCAACCCCCATTTCCCGGGGGCCATGGCCCTGATGTTGGTCATTATCGGACTGGTGATTCAGCCCGCCCGCCGCGTGCGACTCACCCTTGGCGTAGCCACCAGTGCTTCGCTGCTACTGGCAGTGATACAGCCATTCGCCGTGTTTGGGCTGTTCGTCGTCCTGGGAGCCTATCTCCTGGCACAGCTTGCTCACCAGCGACGCGTCCCCTGGTCACTGATCGGACGCTCTCTGGCTAGCGGGCTAGCTGCTGGGCCGGTCATCGTCTACGACGCCTGGGTTTACACGGCGAACCCCGCCTTCGTCGCCTGGTCGGCGCAGAACCTCACGCCATCGCCGCCAGCCTGGGATTACGTCCTGAGCTACGGCCTGGTGTTGATCCTAGCTATCATGGGCCTGCCGAGGGCTGTTCGCCGGTGGACGGTAGGCGACAGATTGTCAGTGGCCTGGATCGCTGGCATCGCTTCGCTGCTCTACGCGCCAGTGCCGCTGCAGCGGCGACTGGTCATGGGGCTGCACTTTCCGCTTTGCTTCCTGGCAGCCCAAGGACTGCGCTGGCTGACCGGGCGATGGCCCGCCCGGCGGGTAATCCTGACGAGCGCGACAGTTGGCCTGAGCACTCTCACCAACCTGTTCCTTCTCCTGGGTTCGCTGGTAGCTGTGCGGAGTGGCGATCCACGCCTGTTTCTCTATCGCGACGAGGTGCCAGCGATGGCCTGGCTGCGCGATCACGCACCAGCCGAGGCCGTGGTGCTGACGGCTCCCCAGACAGGTCTGCTTATTCCAGCCTGGGCCGGTCAGAGGGTCGTCTACGGCCATCCCTTCGAGACCATCCTGGCTACCGAGCGAAAGTCCCTGGCGACGGGCTTTTTCGCCTCACCGGTGGGCTCCGAACCATTGCTGGCCTCCTTCACCGTGGACTATGTCTTCTTTGGACCACGCGAGCGGGCGTTGGGAGATTGGGTTGAAAGCGCTGGCTGGCCAGTGGCCTATCAGAATGACACCGTCACCATCTTTGACCTGCGTTGAGGACGCATCATGCAGCAGGCTGCAAGGGCTTCAGACTGGCGACAATTCGTGCTTTTGCTGATCATCAGTGCTGCTTTTTTGCTGCCGGTACTGCTTCGCCCTGATGCCCTGATCTATCCAACGTACGCCGCCCACTCGGATCTGGCGACCATTCACTGGCCCAAGGCCTCGCTGCAGGCCGAGAGCGTCCGTGACCACAGACAATGGCCACTCTGGTCGCCGCGCATCGTCGGTGGGATGTCGCTGGCAGCCAATCCGTTGGCTATGTCCTTTTACCCGCTCAGTCTGCTCTTTCTCGTCTTGCCGATGGGACCGGCGTTCAACCTGCTCTGGATAGTCCATTTCTGGCTGGCCGGAGCAGGTACATATCTCTGGTTGCGCCGTGCTGTGAACGTCTCTGGACCAGCGGCAATGCTGGGCGCGCTGACCTTTGCCTTCACCGGCAAGATGGCAGCCCACATGGCGGCGGGACACGTAACACTCATCGCGGCGGTAGCCTGGCTTCCCTGGGCGCTCTACTTTGCTGATCGAGCCGTGACGCGGCACAGCGTGCCAGCAGCGCTGCTTGCCGGCACGGCAATGGCGTTACAGGCGACCACCCACAGCCAGATTTTCTTGTATACGGTTTACCTGCTGCTGGCCTATGGGCTGGTAGCGGTGATGGGGCCCGATGTGGGCAGGCAGCATAGAAACCGTGCCTATAGTATGGGGTTACTTGTTCTCGCGTTCGTGGCAGCAGGACTGCTGGCGGCGGTGCAACTGTTGCCCCTGGTCGAGATAGCGCCCTACAGCAACCGCGCACTGAGCGCGGAGGAGGCCACGGCCCAGGCACTGACGCCGGTGCAGTGGCTGGTGGGCCTCTTGTTGCCCACGGGCCAAGGCGGGCACGAGCCGGTGATTTACCTGGGATTGACGCCGCTGTTGCTGCTCCCCCTCGCGTGGGCACGCCAGCGCCGGTGGCGGGTGATTTTCTGCGGCGGCCTGGCTCTGTTCACCCTGCTCTTTGCCCTGGGCGATGCGACACCCCTTTATCCCCTGCTGCGGCACTTGCCGGGCCTGGACTACACCCGCACGCCCGCTCGTGTGAGCTTCCTGTTGGCGTTGGCCGTGGCGACACTGGTTGGGATCAGCTTGGATGCGTTGGCGTCGGACGCCTGGACAGAGGCTGTCCAAAGGCGGTGCCGGTTGGTTGCTCTGGGG
>Ga0180438_10000778_pt1 | contig 58215 bp, 37 predicted proteins | sample SS_ome_12_FD_132455 | JGI IMG/M metagenome (GOLD analysis project Ga0180438, IMG submission 132455) | Hypersaline lake sediment archaeal communities from the Salton Sea, California, USA - SS_3_D_2 metaG | ecosystem: Environmental > Aquatic > Non-marine Saline and Alkaline > Hypersaline >... | reverse complement strand
AGTCCAATCCAACAAAGACTGATAAACTACACATGCTCGTTGCTCCTTAATGGGTTATGGGCAGGTTGCTCAAACTGAGCTCGTTTTAACCCTTGGAGCAACGAGCTTTCATCCCCATCTACATTTTTGGGTTTGATTTCGTGTGATACTATACGCATGATCATATCAAAAAGCGGCTAAAATTCAAGCTGCAAAATGTGCCACGGTGGACCCCGATACGTTGCGAGTGTGAGTCGAGATTCATCTCGCTTGGCGAAGGGGGACCGGTTGCCGTAAGATGCTCGTGAGAGCGAGACAGTTGGTTTCTTACGCAGCGCGGGGCACTCGATGAATCAGACGAATCCTTACACTCCGCCACAAGCCGTCGAGACCGGTAGCTCGACGCAGGTCGACTTGGCGAAAGGGCCTGTGAAAGACGAGCCGTGGCAGCGAGGGATCGGTTTCGGCTTGGGCATCGGTTTTTGCTTCGTCTGCGGCTGCGGATTGTTCCTCTACTACGCCTTCTCAACGATGCTCCCTCCCGAGCTTTCCGATGAAGAGCGACGCGCTCAGATCGTGGCGAAGATGTTGTCCCGTGACAATGTTGTGCCGACGGTTTTCCTGGCGCTTGGCACCATGAGCGGTCTGGTGGCGCTCGCCTTGCTATTGCTCCGCATTCGCACCTGGCCCTGGTTGCCGATCTACCTGGCGCTGCTGCTGCTGTTTGCATAGCCGCGCTGATCGCGTTTGGTTAGACGATGGGTCGCCGGGGACTAAAGTCCGGCTGGGGCCATCCGTTGAAGAGAACACCGCTATCGCGACGCGTCACGGGCGTATGATGTGACGGTAAGCAGTGGCGAGACCAGGGGCATGGGGGCATGCAGGGTGTCACTCGGCGGTCTTTATCGGCGAGGCTTGTAATGTCCTGGCTGCTTTCAGCATTCCCTCAGCGACTTCGCGATGCGCCGTGAAGGAATCGTCACGAATTTTGTAAGTGGCATCGCCAACTTCGGCGTATGCATTGAAGCTATACATGACGCGGTCCAATCCGGGTACGAACGAGAACAGAACTTCGTTGGGTCCCTGGTGAATGACGGCACGATTGTCTTTTTCTTTTATCCATTCGAGACGATCAGAGAGGTCAGCATCTTCCCCGTCGACTTGATCGATGATGATATCCATACCCAAGCCGAAGATTCGCACCAGATCACTTCGCTTGATCACCTCGGCCCCTTCAGGAGCCATGATTGACAGTGGGAGTCCGTGAGGAGCGAGGTCCAATCGTTCCTGTTTGGTTTTGTCAGATTCGATTCGTACAAGATTTGCACGATAGAGGATGGGGGGACTCTGTTCGTTACATATGCCTTGGCATACGATCCTTTGACCGACGTGTAGCGGATAGCTGTCTGTGCGATCGCTAAAGTCGATCTTCATGAGATTGTCGAAGAAGACACCTTCGGAATATTCATACAGACCGCCCCGGACGATTATGCCGGAGCTCATGTAATCCTCACCCACGATTTGAGCTCTCAGCGTAATCGTCTTTTCCTTGTATCGCTTCTTGGCGGCTACCTCGTCTTCACGATATGCTTGGACAAGTTGTTCCGCCGAGATGATCGACGATTCGTCGATCTTGGACGTCGGCCGATCCGCCTCTGCCAACGGTTCGTCTGCATCGATGTCGACTATTTCGAAGACGAATGCGTCCGCCCCAGGAGTTGCCTGATCATCCGCCCAGTCCAACTCGACAATTTCAAGCTCCTCTTCGTCGTTTTCCCGAAGGTCCTCGAATGGCTCCGCTGCAGCAGGGTTGGCATCGGCTAATCCCGTTAGTGCCCCGGCCGAGTCATCTTCAGAAACTTGCGAATTCGACGATTCCGCCGTGCTGTTTGCAGGTTTAGGAAAGGAACCGAGTGCCGGTTCCGTCGCGGGGTTTCGCTCAGCGGACGCCTGCTCGTTGGACAGCGTCTCAACCGGTCGGCCTTCCTTGGCCGGCTTCTGATCTTCAACGACGGTCGCGTCGGTGCCACTACATCCGGTACCAAGTACTCCGGCGAACCCGGCGAGCGCAATCCATATCGCATTTCGCATTGAGAGCGTGTACCGAGCGAAATTCCATCGCATGACAATACCCCCGTCTATTGAGAGAACGACAGCGAGTCGTATTACGCAGTCTACTACTCTGCCAGCTTCTCGCGCACCTTGTCGTGGTGCTTCGAGCGATAGTAGAACGACATTGTCTGGCTCTTTTCACCCAGGCAGAATTGAAACTCGATGCGGTAGCCACCCTGGGGCCACTTGGGGCCATCGAGCCGCAAGGCGTTGACTACCGTGGAGAGTGACTCGCCCGGGCCAAGCGTCGTCGGTATCACCTGGCCGCTAACGCTGACCGCGCCGGGAATGGGATAAGCCTGACCCTGACAGAGAATCACCAGGCTCTCATCCCACAATACCCGATCGCCGACGGTGAGCAGCGCGGGAATGGTCACCGGCTCGTCCGTCCGATTGGTCACCGTGATGCGGTACTCGCCGTCGCCGTCGGGGTTGCTCCACTTGATTTCTTTGACGGGGGGAACCTTTTCCACCTGGAACTCGACGCCTGGGCCAACCAGCAGGGCCGGTCGCCCGGTGGTTGCACAGACCGTCTCCTCCTCGAGCGATTCGTCGACCGCATCGGGGGACCAGGCCTTTTTGCCGAGGGATGCCCAAGGCGAAACGGGTTGGCCCTCGACAACCTGCCAGCCCAGAGGCAACGTACAAGCGACCGTCACATCTAAGAGTTTCTCCGGCGTCGAAACTTCCACACGATCGGCGATCAGTCGGCCGCGGACATTGCTGGCCGAGACAATGCAGACCTGGCCGATCGGAAACACGGGCGGCTTATTCTGCCGCGCGGAGTGGTTTAGTTCCAGCGGGACATTGGTCATTTGGTCGCCACGCAACACTGCCTCGACATCGAACTTGAGTGTGTGGCTGTGAACCGGTGGCAGCGAGCGAGCGACCGGACCGGCCACCGCGTCGGTCAACTTGCCAACGAACACGATCTCCGCCTCGTTCCACGGCTTCAAGTTGGTCTCCGCGCCGGCCGGTCGGCCCCCCGGAACGGGCGCGGCGGCGAGCGGCTGGACTGGCAACATGCTGAGCGACAACAGCAGAATGGGCAGACGAAGTGAAAACCGCCGCGGGCGGGCCGCCAGAGATCGATGGGACATGAGATAGGTCTCGCGTGTCGATAGGGGTGCTGGGGGATCGAGCCGGTCGTTCCTCATCTTACGCCCGATCGGCCGCCACGTGCACTGTTTTTCCATGCTCGGACTGATTTCGCCGCAGTTCCGCCACAGTTACAGCGTGGGACCGGGTTGCCAGGGAACAAATTCTTCCGTGCCCAGGCCGTGCGCCTCGCTGCGGGATGGCCGGCCGCTGGCCACCGCGATGATCTCTTCGAATATCTCGCGACCGACCTCGGCGATCGACTTGCCGTGGAGAATTTCCCCGGCGTTGATGTCCATGTCGTCGCGCATTTGCTCGTACATCGGTGTGTTGGTGGCCACCTTAATCGACGGTGTCGGCTTGCAGCCGAAGCAGCTACCGCGACCGGTGGTAAAGACGATCATGTTGGCGCCGCCGGCGACCATGCCGGTCACGCTGACCGGGTCGTAGCCGGGCGTATCCATGACGACGAGCCCGCGCTGCGTCACCTGTTCGGCGTACTCGTAGACCGCCTCCAACGCGGTGGAGCCCGCCTTGGCCACGGCGCCGAGCGATTTCTCGTAGATCGTAGTCAGCCCACCTTCCTTGTTGCCGGTCGTCGGATTGTTGTCCAGCTCGACGCCGAACTTGCCGGCGTAGTCTTGCCACCAGTCGAGACGGTCCAGGAGTTGCTGCGCGACGGCTGCCGTGCGAGCGCGCCGCGTGAGCAGTTGTTCGGCACCGAACAGTTCGGGCGTTTCGGCGATGATCGAGGTGCCCCCGCCGGCGACGATCATATCGCTGGCGATGCCGACCGCCGGGTTGGCGGTGATACCACTGGCGCCGTCGGAACCTCCGCACTCGGTGCCAACGACCAGTTGGCTGATGGGCAGCGGCTGGCGCTGGACGTCGTTTGCTCGCGGCAAGAGTTCGGCCAGGTGGCGGATGCCCGCCTCGACGGTGGCCCGCGTTCCACCACAGTCTTGCATGGAAAGCACGGCCGGCCGGTCGACTCGATTGCCTTCGTTGTCGAGCGCAGCGGCCGAGTCGGCTAGTCCGCCACCCATGGGTTTGCCGTCGATCTGCACGAGCTGTTGCTGATCGATCAGGTAGCCCATGGCGCCCTGTTCGCAGCCGAGTCCGATCAAGAGGTAGCCGCCGATGTTGGGATGCCGGGCCATGCCACCGAGAACGCGATTGAGCGTTTGATGAACATCGCCGCCGAACTGCATGCCGCAGCCGCCGCCGTGCGTTAAGGCCAACAGGCCATCGACGTTCGCATAGCGGTCGAGGATCTGTTGGTCGAACTGGTCAACGATGGCTCGGCTCACCGAGGCGGAACAGTTGACGGTCGAAATGACCGCCACGTAATTCCGCGTGCCGGCGCGGCCGTCGGTGCGACGATAGCCGGCGAAGGTGCGATCGGTGATCGGCGGGGGTGGGGCGGGAATGGCGCTGGCAGGCCGAACGTCGGTCGCCAGTTGGCCGGCGATCAGATTGTGGGAATGGACCCACTCGCCCGGCTCGATCTTGCCCGTGGCGTGGCCAATCGGATGGCCGTACTTGATGACGGGCGAGTTGGGCTCGATCGCTCGCAGCGCGATTTTGTGGCCCAGGCGCACGGGGGCCGTCAGCGTTAACCGCTCTCCGTCGATTTCAATCTGCTGACCCTGTGCCAGGGACCGCACCGCCACGGCCACATTGTCTTGCGGATCGAGCAGCAATAGATCGGCCGCGTCGGGCTCTTCGCTCAGTGAAGTCTTGCTACGGGGCATGCTTGTTACGTACCACGCTTGTTTCGGGGCAGGGGGCTAACGCGGGAAGAGGGGAAATTGGGAGCCGGGCCGGGCCAGATCACGCAAATTGTTGTGATTTTGGCGGGAACCCGCTGACAGCTTACCGCATCTAAGGGAGATAGGACACGTTTGCCGCGGTCGGGGACTGGCCCTGGCCGACAGAGGAGCGCGGTTTTTTGCGGGTGAAGTGGGGTTCTGGTCGCGAAATGGCCGAAACACCCTATAATATATTGATCTTCAAGTAGGCAGACCTTTCCCCTCGGCGACGGCTGGTCGAGATCGGAATTCCTCTTTCTTAGGACGTTGCGTCATGGCGACCGGATCGACGCCCACCGCCCATTCGTCGAAGGCCAAGATTCCTGCGCCGGGGGCCTCGTCGCAATACGGCGATTTCATTGAGACACGCGTCGAGAAGGCCTCGAGCTATGTGCGGCTGGTCGACATCTGCGTCGCCTTGATGACGATCGTCGCGGCGGTGATGGTCTACGCCTTTGTCTTCGCCGTGGCCGATCAGTGGCTCGTGCATGGCGGCATGTCGCGGGGCGTGCGCATTACGATTTGGATCGCCATGGCCCTAGGGCTGGTGCTGTACGTTTCGTGGGCATTGCTGCCGTATCTCTTGCGAAGCGTCAATCCGCTTTACGCGGCGCAGACGATCGAACAGACCGATCCGTCGCTCAAAAATTCGGTGATGAATTTTCTCATGTTGCGGCGCGATCATCGCGGCGTGCCGGAGGCGATGTATCGCGGTCTGGAGTACCAGGCGGCGGTCGGTGTCTCGCGGGTGCCGGTGGAGACGGTCGTCGATCGTACCCGTTTGATTTATCTCGGGTACTTCTTGATCGCGGTGATGTTGGTCGTGTCGCTCTACGCGCTGTTTTCGCCCAAGAACCTGCTGCCGTCGCTGGGGCGCGTGTTGATTCCCATCGCCGATATCCCGCCGGTGACCCGGGTCGAGATTGAAGAGGTGACTCCCGGTAGCACGGAAGCGGTGCTCCAGGAGCATGTCGCCGTGACCGCTTCGGTCTCAGGGCTGCGCGACGATGAGCAGGTTGTGCTGACCTATTCGACCGACGACAAGCAGATTGTCGACCGCCAGATCACCATGAGTCGTGAAGCGGAGGGGGACCTATTCACCGCGCAGCTTCCCGATTCGGAAGGGGGCCTGGGACAGGATATCACCTACCACATTGCGGCGGGCGATTGCGTCACGGACAAGTACCACATCGATGTGGTCGTGGCGCCCTCGATCGTGGTGAAGAGCTTGCGCTATGTGTATCCCAAATACACCGGCTTGCAGCCGAAAGTCGTCGATCGCCTGGGCGATATCAAGGCCATCGAGGGAACCGTGGTGGTGGTGCGCGCCAAGGGCAGCCAACGCATGGAATCGGCCGGCATCGAGCTGGACGGGCTGGAGGGCTTCACTCAGCGAATGAATATTCAGCCGCCGGAGCATGTCTTTGCCTCGGGGCGAATCATGCTCGGCATGAAGCGAGAAGGGGAAGGGCGGCTGCCCATCTACGAAAGTTATCGGTTGCGAATGCGGACCGAGACGGGAAGAAAGAACGTCGATCCGATTCGCTATCGAATCGAGACCCTGCCGGACTTGTTCCCCGAAGTGGAATTGTTGGCACCGCAGAAGGCCTCGGTCGAATGTCGGTTGGACGATTCGGTGATCATCGAAGTTCGGGGTAGCGATCAGGACTTCTCTCTTTCGGCGCTGCGGCTCGAAATGACCTCGCCCGACGGCAAGGAGCTGCTGGCCCATTCGCTGTTAGAAAGCGAAGCCAAGCCCTGGAACGGAACCTATCGCAAGAAGTTTCGCTTCACGCCCAAGAGTTACGATCTCTCGCCGGGCGATGTGGTGAGCTATCGCGCCGTGGCCATCGACAACAAACGACCCGAGCCCAATCGAGTGGCGACTTCGTCGTATCAAATTCAAATTACCGAACCGCTGCGACCCGATCAGCGCCGTCGAGGCGACGAACTCGATGATGCGCCCTTCCGCGAAGATCCGCGCAACGGAATCGGTGAAGACGATCCAGGCCAGCGAGAGAAAGGCGACGATCTGGATGCCGATCAGGGCGAAGCGGAAGACGCGGAAGATCGCGGCGAAGACGATCGCGACGGCAACGATCGTATCGCCCAGAACGATCGCGGACCAAGAGAGCGTGGCCGGCCAGGAGCGGAAGACTATCCCGAAGAGCGCGAGGGGAATGGGCCTTTTGAACCGGAATTCGATCCGATTGAAGAACCGCAAGGCTTCGAACAACAGGAAGGACCGGGCGAGGAGCGCGAGTTGGGCGGACCGGAGGAAGAGCCGGTCGGACGTGGCCTGCCGGATGAGCGGGGACCCGACAAGATCGAGAACGAAGGGGATGCTTTCGAGGAAATTCGAGAGTTGATGGAGAAGGAACAGCGCGAGCGGGAAGGGGCCGAAAAAGATCAGCCCTTGGAAGGCCAGCCGGAAGAGAACCTCGATGGCCCGGGGGACGCTAACCCAGACGGGGCGCCCAACGATGGGCAGCCGAACGAACAAGATGATGCTGCTGGCGACGGCGCCCCGGGCGACGGCGCGGAAAAGGATCAACAGGAGAAGGGCGAGCCTGGCGAAGGCTCAGGCCCCGAAGGGCAAGGCCCTGAAGGTCAGGCCGCACCCGACGACGGTCTCGGTGGCGAAGGACAAGAAGGCGAAGGACAAGAAGGCGAAGGCCAAGAAGGACCCGGACAAGAAGGCGGTCCCCAGGGCAAGGGCTTGAATGGCGAGCAGCCCAGCGGCAAGGGACAGAGCGAACCGCAATTGGACGAAGATGTCGGTGGCGAGCGCCGCGACGGAGGCCAAGGGGGAGAGCGTTCGCCGGACGATGGTCTCGGTAGCGAAGACGCCGCGCCAGGACAACCGGGCGCACCAGGCCAAGAAGGTGGCCCACAAGCTGGCGAACCCCAACCAGGTCAAGGACCGCAACCAGGTCAAGGACAACAGCCGGGCCAAGGTCCACAGCCGGGTCAGGGGCCACAGCCAGGCCAGCCGGGAGCACCAGGCCAAGAAGGCGGCCCGCAAGCTGGCGAACCGCAGCCAGGTCAAGGACAACAGCCAGGTCAAGGACAACAGCCAGGTCAAGGACAACAGCCAGGACAAAGTCCACAGCCAGGTCAGGGACAACAGCCAGGGCAAGGTCCACAACCGGGCCAAGGTCCACAGCCAGGCCAGCCGGGCGCACCAGGCCAAGAAGGCGGTCCGCAACCGGGCCAGCCCCAACCAGGTCAAGGACAACAGCCGGGGCAAAGTCCACAGCCAGGTCAGGGGGGCCGTCCGCAAGAGCAAGATCCGACCACGACTCCCTCTCCGCAGGAGCCGGGCATGACGCCGTCACCTCAGGAACCTGGGATGACGCCTCAGCCACAAGATCCGACCACAACTCCCTCTCCGCAAGAGCCGGGCGCGACGCCTTCGCCGCAAGACGGCCCGGGTCAACAGCCGGGCCAGGGTCAAAGGCCAGGAGAGGGTCAGCAGCCGGGCCAGGGCAAAGGTCAAGGTAAGGGCCAGGGACAAGGCAAGGGTCAGCAGCCTGGACAGGGCCAGGGGCAAGGTAAAGGCCAAGGCAAGGGACAAGGTCAAGGTAAAGGCCAAGGCCAAGGTAAGGGTCAAGGTAAAGGCGAAGGCCAAGGCCAAGGCCAAGGTAAGGGCCAAGGCAAGGGTCAAGGCCAAGGAAAAGGTCAAGGCAAGGGCCAAGGCCAAGGTAAGGGTCAGGGGCAAGGCAAGGGTCAGGGTGAAGGTAAAGGCCAATCCCAGGGACCAGGACAAGGCCAAGGTCAAGGTAAAGGTCAGGGCGAAGGCAAGGGTCGGAGTCAACAGCCTGGCAAGGGGGGCGCCGGAAAGGGTGGTGGCGCGGACATGGCCAGTGGTGGTACATCGGGGAAGACTCAGGAGGCGGTCGGCGACGAGGCCAACTTGGAGTATGCCAAAGAACAGACCGATCTGGCGCTGGAATATCTTGAGGATCAGCTCGATCGAGCCGAGCCCGATCCGGAATTGCTCGACCGTCTGGGCTGGACGCGCGAGGAGCTGAAACAGTTCGTCGATCGTTGGCAGCGGATGAAGCGGGACGCGGAGCGGGAAGAAGACGCCCAGACCAACTTGGACGACGCGCTTCGCAGCCTCGGCCTCAGTCGAGGTAAGGCCAACGTCCGTACTGGTTCTCCCGACGAAGAAAAAGCGGTCGGACTCAAGCAGGAACAGCTGGGCGAGCCGCCGCGCGATTATCAAGATCAGTTCGAGGCGTTTCTACGGGGTCAATCTCGGGGAGCTGAGGAGAGTGACGCAGGCGACGACGAGTAATCGCCCCCGCTCTGAGACCACGCTGGAACCCACAGTCCGAGTTGAGATGCAACTGACGACGCCTCGTTATCTTGTTCCGTTTCATGCCAAACGATTACCGCATCGCTTTGTCGATGTGCTGATTATCGGTGGCGGGCTGGCTGGCCTCCGCGCCGCGATTGAAATCGATCCCAGTCTGGATGTGCTGGTCGTCACCAAGGACGACCTGCATCAGTCGAGCAGCATCCATGCCCAAGGTGGAATCGCCAGCGTGATCGATCCGGGAGATCGTTTTGAAGATCACATTTCCGATACGTTAACCGCCGGTCGAAATCTGTGCGATCGTGACGTTGTGGAGATGGTCATTCGAGAAGGTCCGCAACGCATTCGCGAGCTGATCGAATGGGGAGCCCACTTCGATCTGGCGGGGGACGACCTGGCGTTGGGACGCGAAGGAGGTCACAGCCACGATCGCGTGGTGCACGCCAATGGCGACGCCACGGGGCGCGAGATCATGCGGACCGTGATCAATTGGACCGACAAATTGCCTCACGTCGAGGAATGGGAGAACTCCTTTACCATCGACCTGCTGACCTACGAAGACGCCTGCCGCGGGGCGCTCGTCTGGCATCCTCAGCGCGGTCGCATCCTGGTGTGGGCCAAGCAGACGATCCTCTGCACCGGCGGCGCGGGACAAGTCTACCGCGAGACAAGCAATCCGGAAGTCGCTACCGGCGACGGTCATGCCATTGCCTATCGAGCCGGCGCCGAACTGCTCGACATGGAATTCATGCAGTTCCATCCCACAATGCTCTATATCGCCGGTAGCAGCCGTACTCTGATTACCGAGGCCGTGCGGGGCGAGGGCGCGCAGCTGGTCGACGGCTCCGGCTATCGCTTCATGGGAGACTACGATCCGCGGTTGGAATTGGCTCCTCGCGATGTCGTTAGCCACGCGATTACCAAACAGATGGAAAAGACGCAGCACCCCAGCGTCTATCTCGATCTTACTCACCTTGAGGCGGAGGAAATCCGCCAGCGCTTCCCAGGCATTGTGCGGACCTGTGCCAAGTTCGGAATCGACGTGTCCGTCGATCGCATTCCGGTGCGACCGGGGGCCCACTACTTCATCGGTGGCGTCACCGTCGACAATGAGGGGCGGACATCGGTCGAGAATTTGTGGGCCGCCGGCGAGGTGACCGCCAGTGGGCTGCATGGCGCCAATCGATTGGCCTCGAACAGTCTGCTGGAAGGGATGGTGTTTGGTGCCCATGCCGGGGCGGGAGCCTCGCGCGAAGCGGCCGCCACGGCGGACGATCTGCATGTTCTGCCCCTAGAGAATGAAGCCGTCCACCATTCCGATCTGCCAGATGAGCTGGGGGATTCGCTCGACTTGAGCGATATACGCAACTCGCTCAAGAGCCTCATGTGGCGTCATGTGGGGGTGCAGAGGCGACAGACGAGATTGCTCGAAGCGGCCGAGAATGTGGATGCCTGGTGCCGTTACGTGCTCCCTCGTCAGTTTTCGGACCCGGCAGGCTGGGAACTGCAAAATATGCTCACGGTGGCCAGAATTATGGTCGCCGCGGCTCTCCAGCGCGGGGAGACGCGGGGAGTCCATCAGAGAACCGATTTTCCCGCCACCGACGACGAGCAGTGGCTTCGTCATGTGGCGTTTCAGCGAGGCGAAGAGGGCTGCGAATATCGTCTGACCGAGGCCCGTTAGGGCCCGGCGGACTGGACAAAATCGAGCTGCCGCGATAAATTTCTAGCGTGACTGGCTCCCAGGGCACGACTCCTGGAATGAGGTTGGTCCGCCGGGGCAAAGTTGACAGTGAACCCATGAATGAGCACATCGTGCGGCCTACTGCGAGCTCTCACCGCTCGTCCTCCCCGGGCCATCCCCGTACGCTGTTCTTATTCCGACGCCTGGCCTCCGGCGGGGCGGCATCCTAATTGTCCCGATGTCTTAATCGACTGGATCATCGGCGAGCGGATGGTCTTCATTTCGCGTCGCGGTGTTCGACAATCGAGTGTTTGACAACTGGAATTAAATCGTCGTCTCAACGATCGGCTCGAGTGGCAATTCAGAGCGATGCGTTTGAGCAGGTGTAATGGAGCAGCCGATGGCTAACGATCCCAATTCAACAGCGTCCCCGCCCGCGGAACCGATGCCAGCGAAAGCCGGCTCCGCGATGATCGAAGCGGACGGGCTCAGTAAATTCTACGGTTCCTTCGCGGCGATTCGCGACGTTTCATTCCGCATCGCCAAGGGCGAAGTGGTCGCCTTCTTAGGCCCCAACGGCGCGGGCAAGAGCACGACCATGAAGTTGCTGACCGGCTACCTGTCCGCCTCGCAGGGGACGGCCCGCATCGGCGGTCACGACATGTCGCTCGATCGACTGGCCGGCAGCCAGCGACTGGGCTATTTGCCCGAGAACGGCCCCCTCTATCCCGACATGACCCCCCTGGGGCTGCTCCACTTCTTCGCCGAAGTTCGTGGCATGAGTCGAGGCTATGCTCATGAACGGGTCGAAGCGGTCGTCGATCTTTGCTCCCTGGGGACGGTCTTACGGAAGCCGATCGGCAAACTCTCCAAAGGTTTTCGACAACGTGTCGGCATGGCTCAGGCCTTGTTGCACGAACCGGAGGTCCTGATCCTGGACGAGCCGACCGCCGGATTGGATCCGAATCAGATTCGCGACGTTCGCGCGCTGCTGCGAAAGCTGGGCGAAGAGAAAACGATTCTGCTTTCGACGCACATTTTGCAAGAGGTTGAGGCGACTTCAAGTCGGGTGTTGTTCATCCATGAAGGACGGCTCGTCTTCGACGGCCCCGTGCAGGATCTCGACAGCGACGGCAAGGGACTCGACGAGAATTACAAGCGGTTGACCACGCCCCCCAAGCCGGGTCGGCGGGCCAGAGCGACCGCTTAAGAGCGACGGGCACGGCGGTTTTTTCACCCATAAAGTTGATTAGGTAAGAGTTTCTATGAGCGAGAAATTTGGAGCCCTGGCTTGGCTCGTGACGATCGATTTCGCCTTCGGTGTCGTGGTCTTCCTGGCGCTCTACGCCCTGGCCAAGTCGCGTCACGCGGCCTACGCCGTGATGAAGCGAAACTTCATCGCCTACTTCACCAACCCCACCGGTTATGTGTTTCTCTGTCTGTTCGTGCTGTTGACCTCGCTGGCCGCCTTTTGGACCGAGTCCTTTTTCAATTCCAATCTGGCCAACCTCGATCAGCTGAATCTTTACATTCCCTCGATTCTGCTGCTGTTCATTCCCGCCATCAGCATGAGCATTTGGTCGGAGGAACGACGGCAAGGGACCGACGAACTGCTGCTGACAATGCCGGCGGGCGACTTCGATGTGGTGATCGGCAAGTACCTGGCGGCGGTAGCGATCTTTACCGTGTCGCTGCTGTTCTCGCAGATCTGTAATTACATTGTGTTGCTCAGCCTGGGGGACCCCGATACGGGTCTGGTCTTGGGCAACTATCTCGGCTACTGGCTCGTCGGATTGGCGATGTTATCGGTCGGCATGGTGGCTTCGTTTTTGACGGGCAATCTCACCGTCGGCTTTGTGTTGGGCGTATTGTTCAACGCTCCGCTGGTAGCGGCCGGTTGGTCGGAAGTGTTCTTGAAAGAAGAATGGGCCGCCGTGCTCCAGCCCTGGAGCATAGCCGCCCAGTTGCGTGACTTCGAGGCGGGCGTGATAAGCGGCGCGTCGATCATCTACTTTGTGCTGCTGATTGCGCTGATGATCTATCTCTCGATGGTGCTGATCGGACGACGCCATTGGACTGGCGGAGCGAAGGGCAACATGATGGGTTGGCATTTTCTGGCCCGAGTCGTGGCGCTGATTTTGATCACCGGCGGAATTTCTGTGCTGGCCAGCGAGTACGACCTGCTTCGTCCCGACGTTACGAGCGAAAAGATCAACTCGCTTTCCCCGCAGACGATCAAGTTGGTCAAGGAAATTCGAGAATCGGAGCCCAAACACCCGGTACGCATCGACGCCTACATCAGCAAGAATCTGCCGGAAGATTTCGTGCAGCGTCGCCTCGATCTGCGGAGCCGGCTTCGCGAGCTAAGCGCCCTGGGTGGTGACTACGTGCAATTCGAGATTCACGAGGTGGATCTTAACGGCGAAGAGGCCCACGCGGCCGAAAAGCGATTCGGCATTGAGAAACGGACCATCGCTACGGAGGTTCGCAGTGCCATCGAATCGCGAGAAATCATCTTTGGCATTATCTGCCGTTCCGGCGCCGAGCAGGTGGTCACGCCCTTCCTGGGAAAAGGGGTGCCGATCGAATACGAGCTGATTCGCTCCATCGTGACCGTGACCAAGACCGATCGTCAGCGCGTCGGCATTCTGCTGACCGACGCCAACTTGCTGGGCGGTTCGCCGCTGGAGGGTCCCAGCGAAGAACAACCAATTGTGGCGGAGCTACGTAAACAATACGAGGTCGTGCCGGTCAATCCGAACGAGAAGATCGAAGGCAACTACGCCGCCCTGCTAGCGGTTCAGCCCTCGACACTCTCGCCGCCGCAAATGCAGAACTTTGTCGACGCGGTCAAACGGGGCGTGCCGACGGCCATCTTTGAAGACCCCATGCCGGTGACGGTGGCCGTGACAGGAACCGATCAGCCGAAGCGCGGTCGGGGAATGATGGCCCACATGCAGCCGCCCCAGGAGAAAGGAAATCTGCAAAGCCTCTGGGACGTGCTTGGGGTAAGCCTGGAGGGGGAGGACATGCGGCAGCCACCGACCGATCCGTTTGGCCAACAGCGACCACGTGCCACCCGACGAACTGACATCGTCTGGCAGGAATACAATCCGCATCCGAGTGAAGAGGGGATTTACCGGATCTCGAACGAATGGGTCTTCATCACGCCCGATGAGACCGGAGAATCGTTCAGCTCGAAGAGCGAGATCACCTCGGATCTACAGGAGGTTCTGTTCCTGTTTGCTGGCGGGATCAACACCAGCGACGCGGACAATGAGGAATTCGATATCACCGAGCTGGTCCGTACGCGGCCGAAATCAGGGACGGTCTCCCTTTCGGACCTGATTCAGCAGACCCCTTTCGGCGACTTTCCCCGCGATCCGGAGCACGTGGCGCAAGCACGCGGCGCTCCTACCGGCAAGCGTCATCTGTTGGCGGTTCGAGTTCAAGGTCCGCAGCCGCAGACTGCCGCGTCCAGCCAAACGGCTACGGCCGAGGAGGGAAAGAGCGAGCAGGGAGATGCAGATCCCCAGGCTACCAAGAGCGAAGACCTCAAGCCGATCAATGCTGTCGTGGTTTCTGATGTCGATGTGCTAGGACCGGTGTTCTTCGAAATCCGCAGCGGTGGTGATGACACGATCAATCCGATCACCCGTTGGCGGCTGGACAACGTGGCCTTTGTGCTCAACGTGGTCGACATGCTCACCGGAGATGACAGCTTCGTCGAGATTCGCAAGCGTCGTCCCAAGCATCGTGAATTGAAGGCGATTCAAGCGGCGCTCGACTCGGCCAAGGATCAACGTCGCGAGGCCCGTGAATCGGCCGAGGAGGAGGTCAAGGACGCGGTGAAGGTCGAAGAGGACAAACTCAACGCGATTCTCAAGAATGCACAGGAGACAAACACCCTCAACCGGGAATTCGCCACCCAATTTCAAATGGAAGAGCGCGCCGCGCAGGATCGGGTGAAACGCAAGCGCGCTCAGGCGGAAAGAAAACGCGACGAAACCTATGAAGACATCGAGCGCGAAATGTCTTCCAATATTCGCAACGTTCAAGATCAATACAAAATGTGGGCGGTCTTGCTACCGCCGATCTCTCCCTTGTTGATCGCCATCTGTGTGTTCTTTGTGCGTCGCGAGCGCGAGCGTGAAGGCATTCAGTCCGATCGCCTTGTTTAGCCAACTGCAATTACAGTCTGAGAGTGGGAACTGAAATGACGGAAGCCGCCAAAACCAGTATCTTCATCGGCGTCGGCGTGTTGGTCGCCGTGTTCGCGTTTGCCGCTTCGCGCGAACCGGACGAGGCCGCCCCGGAAAGAGAATCGATTACCAAAATCGAAAAGCCGGGCGATGTGGCCTCGTTGCAGGTCGTCAGTTTCAACGACACGAAGGGCGAGGTGGACGACTTCAAGGTCGTCTATCAGGGCGACCGTTATGTGATCTCCACCAAGAATGACTACCCGGCCGACGCGGCGGAGCAACTGCTCGATGCGGCATCCAGCGTGATGGACATCGATGTGATCAACGTCGAGGAGAGCGACAAGTCGTTGCACGCCGAACGAGGCCTGATCGATCCCCGCGATCCTTCCGTTGGCGAAGACACCGCCGCCGATACGGTCGGCACGAGGATCACGATGACCGATGGTGAAGAGAAGACGGTCGCCGACTTCATCTTTGGACGGGAAGTGGAGGATCGCGACAACGTCCGCTTCGTCCGCCGCGCAGGACAGGACCAGGTCTACACCGTCGAGCTGGATGCCGCGCCTCTGTCGACCGATTTCGCCAAGTGGATCGAAAAGGACCTGCTCCGCCTCGATCCACTCGATGTGCGAGCAGTTTCGCTGTGGGATTACGCCATCGAGCGCAAACGAAACGCGTTGGGCATCGAATTTGTCACCGGCGTCAACGATCGCGCGCGCGTCGACTTGAAGTACGACCCGCAAGAACTCGAGTGGAATCTCGAACAGCTGCTCTCGTTTGACCAGGTCGAAGGCCAGGCGGTCGACATGAAGCTGGGAGACGATCAGGAACTCGACAATACCAAACTCAACGGGCTCAAGAACGCCCTCGATGACCTGAAGATTGTTGATGTTTGGAAGAAACCCGCCGGCCTGGCGGATGAACGATTTCTGGAACAATCCGATCCGACGGCCCTCAGAGATCTCGCCAGTCGAGGATTCTATTACAACAGTCGCGAAGGCCAGATCATTTCCGATCAAGGCGAGGTGCGAGTCGATATGGCCGACGGTGTGAGATATATCTTGCGATTTGGACGCATCGAAGGCAGTGAAGCCAAAGAAGTCGAGGGTGCCGCCGCCGGGACCGAGGAGCAGGACATCCGCCGATACCTGTGGGTTGTCGCCAAGGAGAATCTGGGCATCTTTCCCCGGCCCGACTTGAAGCCACTCCCCGAGAAGCCGACCGCTCCTCCCGAGTTCAATAAGGAGGGAGCCAGCAAGGAGGAGATCGCCGTGGCCGAGGGCCGTCAGAAGGAATACGAGCGACTCAAGGCCGAGTACGACAAGGTAGAGCAGAACAACGATCGGAAAGAATCGGAATACGAAGCCAAGATTCGCGGTGCCAAGAAAGCGGTGGCGAAACTGAACCAACGCTTCAAAGACTGGTACTACGTTATCGACAACGATACTTACAAACAGATTCACCTGGGACGCGACGATATCATCAAGGCCAAGGAAGCTCCAGCCGATGCGGCTGCCAGCGGAGTGCCCGGTGGGTTGCCCGGCATTCCCGGATCGACCGGCAACGCGGTCCAGGATGCGATTAATGCCGCCAAGCAGAAGCTGAGTGATGCCCTGCCGCCAGGCGCTTTGGAAGCCGCCGCCAAGGAAGCCGAGACCGCTAAAGAAGTCGAAGCGACCGCCCCGGATCCGGCCACTGACGCCACCACCGAGGACGCGGCTCCGGTCCAGCAGCCAGCGGCGACCGAAGAAAGTGCTGCTCCAACGGAAAAAGATACTTCAGCGACGCCTCCGGTCGAGGAATCGACACCCGCCACGCCGGCGCCAGCAGAGACGGCGCCTGCCAAGGAGACTCCCGCTGAGCCTGCTCCCGCAGAAACGACTCCGGTTGAAACAACGCCTACCGAGAGCACTCCCGCCGAGACTCCGGCCGAGCCCGCGCCGCAGCCGACCGAGTAAACTTGCTTGCCAGGCTGGCGCCTGTCTCGGTCGTCGCATTCGCGGCCACTCTCGGAGTTTCCCGATCCTCGATTCGACAGGTCGAGTTTTTCGATTAGCCAAGCTCTGCGGGCAGAACCTGGTCTTCGCGGTCTTCTCCCTGTGCTAAATCCGGCAGGCCGTCAGGAAGCTCTCGCGTCGGGTCTGTCGGCTGGTCGAAGAGAATCGTATCGGGTACTCGCTAGCGGAAGGCGAGACTTCGAGCGATCCGCATCGCTTGAGCCGATCTGTTCTCGGCAAGACTTGAAACTCGGCAGCGAGCCTCTCTCGTATGTTACGAAACCTTCGCAGTTCGACCAGTTCGCGTCCCGGGACCAAGTTCTCGGCTGCCCCGCGACTCGGTTTGCAGTCGGATCGGGAGCAGCAGTACGGTGACTTCTGTTATCGAATTTGGCACGCTCGGACGGGCATGGCGAGTAGTCGAACCCGCTATAGTTTGAAGATCACCGACCGCTCCGGGGCGCCGCGCCACTACCTGACCGGTTTTCGCAGTGCGGCCGAAGCCGAACGCGCCGCGCGGGAGTGGATCGACGAGGCGGATGTAACCGTGCCGCGACGAGATGGTCTCCGTCGAGACGAGCCTCACCGCCGCCCGGGACAGAGCAAGCGGTAGGCCGACTTAGTTTCCGGCCAGCCAGGCGGGAAGTTCGCCCGCCCGGGGCAAGCGAATCACGGTCGCATCTTGGATGGCCGGATGATTACGGACTTCGGCGATCGCCTCTTCCGGCGGCGGTTCATCGAGATTCAAGATGCCGATGCTCTGATCGCCTTGTGTGGCGCGGCCGACCGACATCTGGGCGATGTTGACCTGGTGGCTGCCGAGTGTGGTGCCGACACTGCCGATGATGCCCGGAACATCCTGGTGAGGAAAGATCATCAACACGCCGTCGAGGTAGGCTTCCAGTTGGTTGTCGTTCAATTGAACGAGTCGCGGCATGTTGTGCCCGAAGATCGTCCCGCCGGCGGTGCAGGTTCCCTGGTCGGTTTCGAGTTCGGCTTGCACCAGCGAGGTGAACGCGCCATGGGTCGACTCTTGTTCCTCCGACAGCTCGATGCCCCGCTCTCGCAGCAGCACTTCGGCGTTGATGATGTTGGGCTCGGTGTCGAGCGCGTCGGAGAGCAGACCGCAGGCGAAGCTGGCGGTGATTAGTTTCGTGTCTTTCTCGGCCACATCGCCTCGATAACGTAGCCGACAGGCGCGGGCGCCGCTGGAATCGAGCTGCGCCAGCAGACGGCCGAGCCGATAAGCGACGTCGAGATAGCCACGCAGCGACGACAGCGTGGCGGCATCCAACGGCGAGACGTTGACGGCGCAGCGGATATCCCCCTTCGTGAGATAGTCGACCAACAGATTGACCGCCTCGATGGCGACCTGCGTTTGCGCCTCTTCGGTACTCGCGCCGAGGTGCGGTGTGCAGAGCACGCCGGGCATGCCGAATAAGGGGCTGGATGTGCAGGGTTCCGACTCAAAGACATCAAGCGCCACGCCCGCTAGTCGACCCGATTCGAGACCGCTGGCCAACGCCTGCTCTTCATAGAGCCCGCCCCGAGCGCAGTTTATCAGGCGCGCGCCAGGTTTGATCAACTCCAACTGACGGGTACCGAACAGTCCGCGGGTCTCGTCGGTCAGTGGTGTGTGTACTGTGAGATAGTCGACTTCGGGGAGCATCTCGTCGACTGACTCGAAACGTTCGATGCCCAACTCGCTCGCCCGTTCCTTGGAAAGAAACGGATCGTATCCGATGGTTCGCATCTCCAGGGCTTGTGCGCGGAGGGCGATCGTCTGCCCGATACGACCGAGACCGACGATGCCCAGAGTCTTTCCGGCCAGCTGGCTGCCCATATATTTCTTGCGATCCCAGCGGCCTTCAATGAGGCTTTGGTAAGCGGGAGCGATGTTTCTGGAAAGCGCGAGCATCAGTGCCATGGTGTGTTCGGCCGTGCTCACCGTATTGCCGGTCGGTGTGTTCATGACCACGATCCCGCGGCGAGTGGCGGCCGTTTTGTCGATATTGTCGGTGCCGACGCCGGCCCGCACGATAGCCCGCAGGCGTTGATTGCCTTCGAGCGACTCGGCGGTGATCTTCACGCCGCTACGACAGATGGCCCCGTCGAATTCTGCCAGGGCCAGGCGGAGTTCTTCGCCCTCGAGACCGGTGCGGACTTCCACATGCAAAGACTCGTTGTCGCGGAGTAGTTCGAGACCCTCTTCGGAGAGATTATCGAGAACGATCACTCGCATCATGCTGCTTTCGTCAGATCGAGATGTGGGAGTTCGAGACAATGGATTGCTTGCCGGTTGCGGTTGAATGCGATCCGCGAGATCGAAGGCGTCAGTCGCCGCGCGGTAGCGGCTTCCTGCCTGGCTCGCGTATTTTCCGTGGATTGTACTGCTGCCCGAGACGTGTGCCTAGACGACGGGCGCATCGACGACAGTCAGGTTGGCCACAGGCGATTCGCGGAGAGTCGCCACGGACGTGCGCTGTGAGAAGGCCGCGCTGTTGCTGCCCGGCTTAGCCGGCGTGTTGCTGGGCGAAGGCGCGCATGTGGGCGGCCAAGGCTTCGACACCCGCGGTCGGCATAGCGTTGTAGATCGACGCGCGAAAACCGCCAACGCTGCGATGTCCTTTGAGTTCAACGAGCCGCTGGTCGGCGGCCTGCTTGAGAAACTCGGCTTGCAGATCTTCATCGGCCAGGCGAAACGTAACGTTCATCATGCTGCGACAATCACGTTGGGCATGGCCGATGTAGAATCCCTTGCTCTCGTCGACCACGTTGTAGAGCAGCTCCGCCTTGACGCGATTCCTCTTGGCCACCTCGTCGAGCGATCCGAAGTTGCCGAGCAGCCACTCGGTGACGAGCTTGAGGATATAGATGCCAAACACGGGGGGCGTGTTGTAGCGCGAATCGCCCTCGACGTGATTCTTGTAGTTGAGCATGCCGGGCAAGGAATCGGGGCAGCGAGCGAGCAGGTCATCGCGGAGAATCACGACGGTGACACCCGCCGGGCCGGCGTTCTTTTGGGCACAGGCGTAAATCAGTCCGTATCGTTCGATGTCGAGCGGCCGAGAGAAGAAGTCACTCGAGGCGTCGCAGACCAACGGCACACCCGCCGAGTCGGGTTCGCTCTGGAATTGCACCCCTTGAATGGTCTCATTTGAGGTGTAGTAACAGTAGGCCGCCTCGGGCGCGCATAAAAAGTCGTCCGCGGCGGGAAGTCGATCGTAGTTGGTTTCGGCGCCGTCCCAGGCCACCGTGATGTCGCCTTCGCGGCGTGCTTCGTCCAGTGCCTTCTTGCTCCAGGAGCCGGTGATCAGATAGTCGGCCCCCGCGCCGGCCAGCAGATTCATCGGCACCATGGAAAACTGGAGGCGAGACCCACCTTGGAGGAACAGCACATGGTAGTTTTTCGGCAACTGGTAGAGCTGGCGAATATTGGCCTCCGCCGTGCGAAGTATCTCCTCAAAGGCGGCGCTGCGATGGCTGATCTCAAGCACTGACATGCCGATGTCGGGCAGAGCCAGGAGCTCCTCCTGGGCTTTCTTGAGGACTTCTTCCGGCAGGATCGCAGGACCAGGGGAGAAGTTGTACACGCGCTGCGTCATGATGGACTCACAAGCAAAAAGTGGTAGCGGTCGGGCTCGAACCGCAAGCGGGTCGATCGCCGGAGCAACCCGGCGGAGGGATCGATTGGCCGCGGGATGAAAGGCCGATTTTACGGCGGCTCGTGCACGAAAGAAAGCCGGCCGAACAGCGACCATGTTCTGTCTGGAGGGGCGGACGGTCCGCGGAAGGAGTCGACTCCAGGCCCAGCCGAGCGCCAGAGCGCGAGGCCGCCGATTGGTGCGTTTTGGCAGGAGAAGGCTGTGGAACTAGCGCGGCATTGGCAGCAGTGACGGAACCGTGACCATGCGTGTGCCGCCTGTGGGCGTCGGCTGCAGCGGATCGGTAACCGCCGCCGACTTGAGGGCCACCACGCGGGCCGCCACCTGCGGCTGCGCAGGGTTGCTGGACAGCGAGTAGTTGTAGTTCGTCATCGCCTGAGGAAGATCCCCTTCTTTTTCGCGCAGCTGACCGAGCGCCGATCGTGCTCGGGCGTGATAGGGGTCGATCTGGGTGGCCGCCAGAAGCTGTTCCTCTTCGCCGGTCGGATCATTGAACTCATGATGGAGGCGGGCGAGTTCCACTTTCGCCTCGGCCGAAGTGGGACTCTTGTTGGTCCAACCCCGCAGTAGCTTGAAGGCCGATTCTTCTTCTCCGCGGTCGACCAACAGCACGGTCAAAGCGCGGTAACAATCGACATGTTCCTGCTGGCGAACCTCGGACTTGTCGAGGCATTGATGATAGTAGTTTTCCGCCTGTTCCCAATAACTCTCGTCGCCGTGAATCTTGGCGAGTTGATGGTACGTGGCACCCAAGTTGTAGTAGCTATCCGGATTCATCGGGTCGGCGCGGATCGCCTCTTGGAAACGGGAAACGGCCGCCGGGTGGTTTCCGCTCAAGTGATGACGCGTGCCCTCGGCATTCAGTCCGTTGGAAGCGATTTGACACCCACTGGCGAAGAACAGACCGGCGAGAGCCAACAGGTGGATTCCCAGAGTCGACGGTTGATACGCGCTGCGAGATATCGACACGATAGTGTCCCTTGCGAAAAGAAGAAGTGGCCGAATTATGAGTGGCCCAAAACGCGAGTGCGCAGAACAGGCCGTGAAAGGAGTGCGGACTGTATCGGGCACGGTCGAACAAGGCAAGATCGATCTTCCAGCGAGCGAAGATCATTTGTTCGAGAAGAGAAGAAATGCCAGCGACAGGCGCTAGCAGGCCATCCTTGGCCAGCGGTGCTATCGGCACCAATGCGCCTACGGGGTGTTTACATTTCGGCGAAGGCGGCCTCTTCGGCGGCGTCGCTGTCGGCCATGAAGGGGGCCGGCGCGGCAACCGCGGCGACGGCTTCGCTGGCGCCCTCGGTTTGCTTGACGTAACCGAGATCGCGAATGACTTCCAGGATTTCGCTACAAGTCGGGAACATGCGACCGTTCTTGCGTTTGTAGTCATCGAGTGCTTGCATGAACTCGACTTCGGCGCCGGAGTAGTCGCGTTCGCAAGTGGTGGGATCGATCTGACGACGACGATTGACCTTCTGGCGTCGCTCGACCTTGACTTCGGCCGGCTTCTCGCGGCGATCGTCGGCCTGGGGATTGCGGCGATCGACTTTGACCACCTCATCTTTCCTGGTCACTCGCTTGGTCGACTTTTTCGAGCTACCCTTGGACGCGGCCGTCTTGGTTGTCGTCTTCTTGGCGGTTGCCTTCTTGGCGGTCGCGGTCTTCTTGCTCGATTTCTTGGTCGTCTTTTTCGCAGTCTTGGTCTTGGCCACCGTAATACCCTCCGATCCCCGTAGTGTTAGTCCCGCCGGTCACATCGTTGTTCCCCGGCGACAAAGGGAAGGATCGGTTTGTCGGTTGGGAAGAATAGAGAAACTGCGAAAAGGTTACGTTATTGGCGGATTTTCCGGATTACGGGGAGATTTCCGCTGGGGCGATCGTTCCGATTGTGAGGGCGACGGTCTCGGCTGGCTTCAGCCAGACTCCCCGGGCAGCGGAAGAGAAGAAGATCGACAGCAGCGACTTGCTCAAGAGGCACGGTCGGCGAGAGGATCGCCTAGCCTTCGCGCTTGTCGCGCATCTGCTGGCTGAGCTGACGCAGCATGTCGGCCGCCGCGTCTTGTGTCTCCGACGATTTGGCGTTGCGACCGGGCAGGGCCTTTGGTTCTGGATCGTCGGTGCGGTTCTGCTTATTCTTTTCGCGTTCCAGCGATCGCTTGTCGATCTCGGCGGTGTCGGCGAGTCCCACGTCCTGGGCGCTCACCGAGCGAGTATCGCTGAGCGATGGCTCGACCGGATCTTCTTGAAGCCAGCTGTCGATATCGGCATCGGAGTGGATCGAATCATCGTTGCTCGACCGCGTGGGCGCCGGCATCTCGATCACAACGACAAACTTCAGTGGACCGATCGTCAGCTCGTCGCCCGGCGCGAGTTTCTGGCGGTCGACGACGCGCTCGCCATTGACGAGCGTGCCATTCTTGCTGCCGAAATCGCGAACCACCACACTCTCGGGCTCAAGGAGGATCACACAGTGATGGCGACTGATCAAGTCACTGCGGGGGCGTAGATGGCAGGTCTTGTCACGCCCGACGAAGAATTTGGGGCCCTTGAGAGGAATTTCAAGGGACTTCTCGCTGCCTTCGAGTACTCGAAGCTTAACTCGCATTGCGCTCTTCCCGTCCACGGTCGTTCACGCTGTCGTCAACTTCCCGCGGTTCATTCAGAACAGCAGAAACGCGACAGGGTCGTACTACCCGGTTTCAGTTGTCGCCCGCGATGATAGTGGCTGCGGTTCCATCCTGTATGCAAAATCAAAATCGACAACGAACCTGATGGCGAGATCACGCCGCAGGAAAAGAATTTCCTGAGCGAGGTGGTCTGGCCCGATCGTCCTTCGCGATCCTGCGTTGGATAACGAATTCAGTGTAGCGATATCGCCTCCTGGCGTCAAAAGTTTTGTCCAAGAGTAAATCGTCAAGTTTCGGGCGAGCAAGGCCTACCGTCGCCGCAGCCAGGCGGAAGAGGCAAACTTTGACGATGCCAGCGAGGCGGCCTGCCGCTGTTGCTCGGCGGTGAGTACCCCGTTTTCCAGGGTGATCGCGAGCGTTTCGGCCAGCCGCTGTGACCAATCGTCGATGAGCGACTGGAGAACTAGGCTTTGTCCCCCGAATTCGGAGCAGCCCTTCAGTTCGGGGGCATGAATCGATTGTTTCAGCAGCAGGGAGCCGTGTTGCAGGATGGCCCCGTGACGGCGGCGCTGGGCGCTGCCGACGATCTTGGCGGAGGCGAGCGGGTTCGCACATGACGTCTGGCCTGGTTCGTTCGACATGGCTGAGGCAGCTGTCACCACATCGCCCCGCTCGCGTCGTTGAAAGCAGAGGAACGGTTGCTCCGCCGCCGACTTCGATTGGGCTGGCGGCGTCGGAACTTCGTCACAACAGAGCGGGCGGGCCGCGATCGCTTGCCCTTGGAGCACCTCGCAGACGGTTTGATGAAATACATTCACCAATTCGCTGTGATTCAGTTGCGATGCACTGGCCAGCGGAGTGGCAAAGCTGTAGGTCAGTTCCTGGTCGTGCAAGATCGCTCCGCCGCCGGTCGAGCGCCGCACCACGGGACAATCTTGACTGGACGGATGCAACGCTCGGTCGGCGTACGCTTGGAAATAGCCAAGGGACAACGTCGGCTCACTCCACTGATAAAAGCGGAGCGTGGTTGTGCCGCCGGCAATTGCTTCCTGCAGTAGTAGTTCATCGATGGCCATGTTGAGCGCGCCGGGCCGGGGGCCATCGATGAACAACCGGCAGGTCGACGGGGCCAGTCGGGGTGCCGATAGGTTGGCAGCGGAGAGCGTCATGATGCGCGGTTGCCTGATGGGTTCCGGACTGGCCGGGAGACGTGTCATGCGTCGCGAAATCGATTTTTCGAACCCGCGCGCTAGTGACTTCGACCGGGAAATGTTGATCGCGTTCGTGCGATTAGTTCTCGACGGCGGAGGGCGACCACTTGAGAACCGGTTTTCGCGCCGCGGTGACTTCGTCGGGCCGACTGATGGGTGTCGTGTGGGGCGCCTCGTGCAGCAGATCGGGCGACTCTTCGGTGATGCGGAACAGCGTCTCGGCGAAAGCGTCGAGCGTTTCTTTGCTTTCGGTCTCGGTCGGCTCGACCATCATCGCTTCTTTGACCGTGAGCGGAAAATAGACGGTCGGGGCGTGCATGCCGTAGTCGAGCAGTCGCTTGGCGATGTCCATGGCCGTCACGCCGCGATCGGTCTTCAGTTTTTGCGCCGAGGCGACAAACTCGTGCATGCAGCGCTCGCCTTGCGGGACGGGCAGAATATGTTTCACGCGACTAAGCAGGTAATTGGCGTTGAGGACCGCGTTCTCCGAGACTTGACGCAGACCTTCCGGACCATGGGTGCGTAGATAGCAGTAGGCCCGCACCAACACGCCAGTATTGCCAAAGAAACTGCGGACCCGACCGATCGACTTCTCGCGATCGTAATCGAGTCGGTAGACGGCGTCGGCCGACTCGCTATCCGTCTCATCGACTTCATCTCTGACAACTACGGGCGAGGGCAGATAGGGGCCCAGCTTTTCGGCGACCGCGATGGGTCCCGCGCCCGGTCCGCCGCCGCCGTGCGGTCCGCTAAATGTCTTGTGGGGGTTGAAGTGCATCATGTCGGCACCGAAGTCGCCGGGTCGCGTGATGCCGAGGATGGCGTTCATGTTAGCGCCGTCGCAGTAAATCAGGCCGCCTTGTTGATGGACCAGGTCGGCGATTTCGCGGACGTTGGTCTCGAACATGCCGAGCGTGTTGGGGTTGGTGATCATGAACACGGCCACCTGGTCGTCGAGCTTGCTCTTGAGATCCTCCAAGTCGACATAGCCGGTCGCGGTGCTCTTGATTTCGATCGTCTCGAAGCCGACAAATCGGGCGCTGGCGGGGTTGGTGCCGTGGGCCGAGTCGGGGACCAGCACCTTGGTTCGTTTCTCGCCCAAGTCGCGGAAGTAAGCGGCCGCGACCATCAGCGCGGCCAGTTCACCCTGAGCCCCGGCGGCCGGCTGGAGACTGACCGCTTCGAGCCCCGAAATTTCGGCCAACATGGCCTGAAGCTCGTAAAGCAATTCGAGCATGCCTTGCAGCGTCGACTCCGGTTGGTAGGGATGCAGATCGACCATGCCTTGCATGCTGGCGAGTCGTTCGTTTCGCTTGGGATTGTACTTCATCGTACAGGAGCCCAGCGGATAGAAGTTCGTGTCAATCGACATATTGAAGGTCGACAGATTGGCGTAGTGACGGACGATCTCCGGCTCGGGCAATTCCGGCAGCGGCGCGGTGGTCTCGGCCAAGTGGCGCGCGGGAATCAGCTCGTCGAGCTGTTTGGCCGGAACATCGCACTGGGGCAGTTGAGAACCACGGCGGCCAGGCTGGGAAAGCTCGAACAGGAGTTGGGTGGCGCGGGTATTACGCATAGGTGACGGTCTCAGGGCTGGGGGTATTGTTCGTCAGGCAGGCCGCGAGTTGATCGATCTGGGAGCGCGTCCTGCGTTCGGTCACGGAGACCAGCAGGCAGTCGGCCAATTCGGGATACCAGCGGCCGAGTGGCACGCCGGCGAAGATGCCTTGTTGGAGTGCCGTTTGAACGAGTCCGTCGACATCGTCTTCCCGATCGCGGACGACGAACTCCTTGAAGACAGGTTGATCGAAAGCCGCTTCGAGGCGATCGGAATCGCACAGCTGTTGTTGGGCATAGGCGGCTTTTTGCAAGCAGAGGTCGGCGACTTCTTGCATGCCCTGCGGGCCCATGGCCGCCAGATAGACGCTCGCCCGCAGCGCGAACAGACCCTGGTTTGTGCAGATGTTACTGGTGGCCTTGCTGCGACGAATGTGTTGCTCGCGAGTTTGTAGTGTGAGCACCCAGCAACGCTTGCCGCGGCGGTCGGTGGTCTGTCCGGCGATGCGGCCCGGCATGCGGCGTACAAACTTCTCGCGACAGGCCATGATGCCCAGGTAGGGACCGCCGAATTGCATAGGGGTGCCGAGCGATTGGCCTTCGGCCACGACAATGTCGGCTCCGTAGTCGCCAGGACGCTTGAGTCGTCCCAGGCTGATCGGATCGAAGGCCACGACCAACAAGGCTCCGGCGTCGTGGGCGACCTTGGCGATTTCTTCCATCTCCTCCAGCGCGCCGAAGAAGTTGGGGTGCTGCACCAATACGCAGGCGGTCTGATCATCGACTTCGCGGGCCAACTCTTCAAGATCGCACGTCCCGCTGGCGGCCGAAACTGTGACCAACTCGGTATCGAGATTGGCCAGATAGGTGGTGAGCGTTTGACGGTACTCCGGATGCACGGACCCGACGGTGACGACTCGGCCGCTGCGCCGCGTGACCGCCAGGCTCATCAGGACCGCTTCGGCGGTGGCACTGCCGCCGTCGTAGAGGCTCTGGTTGGAGACGTCCATGCCGGTCAGTTCGCAGATCATCGTCTGATACTCGAACATCGCCTGCAGGTTGCCCTGGGAAACCTCCGCCTGGTAGGGCGTGTACGACGTGTAAAATTCACCCCGCGCGCCGACGTAGTCGACCACGGCGGGGATGAAGTGATCGTAGCTGCCACCGCCCAGGAAGGAGACGTTCTGCGTGGCCGCCGTGTTGCGTTGCGCCAGGTCCTGCATGTGCGCCGTCAGTTCGAGTTCTCCCAGCGCGGGCGGAATATCGAGCGGGCGGTTTAAACGAAGTGACTCGGGAATCGACGTGAACAACTCGTCGAGGGAGTCGATGCCGATCGCTTCGAGCATCGTGGCTTGATCTTGGGGAGTGTTGTAGAGGTACGCCATCGTCGAGGTGCTCGGGGATTCTCGTAAGCAGGAAGGGGAGGGGCGACCGATCGTGCTCGGCCGCTGTCAGGTGGCCGTCAGTAGGCCGTCAGGTGACTGGCAGGGTGACGCTGGCTCGCCCGACCAGGCTCAGGCCACAGGGCGAGCGATTACAGGATAGGCGGTTACATCGCCTCCTCGGCACAGAGTTTTTCGTAGTCGGCGTGCGTGAGTAGTTCGCCGAGGCCGGCATCGTCGCTGATCTTGATCTTGGCAACCCAGCCTGGACCGTAGGGGTCTTCGCCAAGAATTTCCAGGTTGTCGGGCAGGTCGACGTTGACTTCAATGACTTCTCCGGCCACGGGGCTGTAGAGGTCGCTGACCGCCTTCACCGATTCGATCTCGCCGAAGGTCTCACCGGCCGTCACGTTACGACCAACCTCGGGCAATTCAAGAAAGACGAGGTCGGTGAGGGCTTCTACGGCGAACGCGGAGAGACCCACGGTAGCGACCTTGCCTCCGTCGGCGTCTTCGACGCGAACCCATTCGTGGGTTTTGGCAAACAATAGATCTTCAAGACTCACAGTTGGCTTCCTTTCAATTCATTCCGGCTGTTTCTTACTTGGCTCGCTTATAGAACGGTAGCTCGACGACCGAGGCGGGCAGCTCGCGACCGCGGAGGTCGACGACAACCTTGGTTCCCGGAGTCGCGTATTCCTGAGGGACATAACCCATTGCGATCGGCTGTTCGAGGGTGGGAGAGTGGGTGCCGCTGGTGACTTCACCGACCGTCAGGCCGTCGACGACAATCGCACAACCTTCTCGCGGGGCCCGTCGACCTTCGGCCACCAGGCCAACACGGCAGGGGAGGGGAGGGCCGTCCGCCAATTCACGCATGGCGGCGGCGCCGGGGAAATCGCGCCGTCGATTCTCCTGGGCCACTTCCAGGTTCACGGCGAAGTCGAGACCCGCCTGCTGGGGCGTGATTTGTTCGGAGAGTTCATGGCCGTAGAGCGGCATCGCCGCTTCCAGCCGCAGAGTGTCGCGAGCGCCCAGACCAACCGGTCGGGCTCCGCGCGCCTCGCCCCGGCGGAGTAAGTCCTGCCAGAGTTCGGCCGCCAGGGCCGCGGGGACGGTAAATTCCACACCATCCTCACCGGTGTATCCAGTGCGGCTGACGACTCCCGCCACCTGCTTGTCGTCGGGCAGGGAGATTGTCGCCTCACAGGCGCGGTAGTATTTCATCGCGGCCAGATCGATGTCGAGCACTTCCGCCGCCAGATCAATGGCGGCCGGGCCTTGCACCGCGATCATGGCGGTCTCGCGAGTTTGATCGGTCAATCGCACATCGCCAGCTTGATCGAGGAAACGCTGCAACCAGGCGACAATCTTCTCGCGATTGCTGGCGTTGACGACCAGCATGCAGTATTCGCCGTCGCTCGGTTGCCCTGCCTGCGGCCCAATTCTGTAGACGAGCACATCGTCGAGGATGCCCGCTTCGTCGTTGGTCATCAGCGAGTAGCGGACTTGGCCGACTTGAAGATTGTCGACACGACGTGTCAGCAGCGAGTCGAGAAACGCGGCGGCGTCGGCGCCGTCAAATCGCAAGCGGCCCATGTGGGAAATGTCGAACAGTCCCACGTGTTCGCGACAGGCGCGATGTTCGTCGACGATCGACGAATATTGGACCGGCATCGACCAGCCGGCAAAGTCGACCATGCGCCCTCCATGGGCTACGTGCCATTGATATAGCGGAGTCTGGTCCATCACCGTTGTCATGGTTCAATTACGCCGACCAAGTTGCCAAAAGAACACCCGTCGATCTCGCGGGACGGCTATCGTTCCCGGAGAAAGTCCGTCGTGCGGCCTCGCCAGGGTATCCCTGGCGCGCGAAAGCCAACACCCACGATATTGTAGTTGATCGTGGCCTTGCGGACAGGCCCTGGCGCATTGAGAAAGCAAGCCGAAACGGGCGGTCCGCCGACCACGTGGAGGCTCAGCTGAACCCGCTACGGCTCGAAAGAGGGAGAATCGACCGATTCGCTCAGCCCGCCGGCCGACCGGCTCTTAGTAGGCCTTGGCAAACACGGCTCGCTTGCTGCTCGGCTTACCCGTAAAGATACAGGTGCCCGGTTCGTCGTCCCCTTCCAGCGGCACGCAGCGGACGGTGACCTTGAGCTTCTTGAGCACCTCGTGCATGGCGGGGTCCTCGTTCCAATGACACAGCGCGAGTCCGCCATGGATCTCCGGCTTCTCGGCGTCCTGCGGTGTGAAGTAGGCCGTGAAGTCGTCAAGGTTGTCTATGGTCTGCGTATTCTCTTCTCGCAGGCTCAGTGCCCGCTCGAATAAGGCGTTTTGCATTTCGGTGAGCGTGTCGCCAATCGAGGAGACAAATTGCTCGCGCGGGATGCCTTGTTTCTCTTTGGGAGACTGATCTCGACGGGCGACGAAGCAGGAGTCTGACTCGACGTCGCGGGGGCCGATCTCAGCCCGAATCGGCACACCCCGTTTGATGTATTGCCAGGTCTTCTCGCCACCGCGGATGTCTCGCTTGTCGATGGCGACCTGTACCGGGGCCCCGTCAAACGTTTGCGCCTCGAGTTCTTTCTTGACTCGGTCGCAATACTCCAGTACTTGGCTACTGGTGTCGTCGCCGCGGAGAACCGGCAGAATCACGACATGCACCGGGGCCAGACGCGGCGGCACAATCAGGCCGTCATCGTCGCCGTGGCTCATGATCAGCCCTCCCACCAAACGCGTGGAGACGCCCCAGGAAGTGGTCCAGGCAAAGACTTCCTGTCCGTTCTCGTCCTGGAACTTGATCTCCTGGGCTCGCGAGAAGTTCTGGCCAAGGAAGTGCGAGGTGCCCGCCTGCAGTGCCTTGCGATCTTGCATCATGGCTTCGATGCTGTAGGTCGCCACGGCACCGGGAAATCGCTCGCCATCGGTCTTCTCGCCCTTGATGACCGGCATCGCCATGTAGTTCTCGGCGAAGTCGGCATAGACATCGAGCATCTTGCGGGTTTCTTCCACCGCTTCGGCCTCGGTGGCATGGGCGGTGTGGCCTTCCTGCCAGAGAAATTCCGTCGTTCGCAGGAACATACGGGTTCGCAATTCCCAACGCACGACATTGGCCCACTGGTTGATCAGAATGGGCAGATCGCGATACGACTGAATCCACTTGGCGTACATCGAGCCGATAATCGTTTCGCTCGTGGGGCGGACGATGAGCGGTTCTTCCAGCGGACCGGCGGGACGCAGTCCCCCTTCGCCATCGGGCTCCAGACGATGATGGGTGACCACCGCGCACTCTTTGGCAAAGCCCTCGACGTGCTCGGCCTCTTTTTCCAGGTAGCTCATGGGAATAAAGAGGGGGAAGTAGGCGTTCTCGTGACCGGTCTCCTTGAACATGCGATCGAGCACCCGTTGCATGTTCTCCCAAATCGTATAGCCCCACGGCTTGATCACCATGCAGCCGCGGACCGGCGATACTTCGGCCAGATCGGCGGCTTTCACCACCTGTTGATACCACTCGGGATAGTCTTCGGCGCGGGTGGGGCTGATCGCGGTCTTCTGCTTCTTGGCCATCGTCTTTTTTTCTAGTTCGGATTTGGGCGGCTAGCTGGGATTTGGGTGGAGATACAGGTCGCATGGCACTGTCGACCGAGCAACCTTCCCTGAACCTATCGAGCTGTTAGCGTGTCTCTTTAATGAAGCCCTAGTTTAGACCTCCAAGCGGGGATCTCCCAGTGCGCTTCGCGGGCGATGCGACCAGTCAGGTTGGGTTCGCGGGGTGACGCGTGGGCCGGTGTCATTTGGGCCGTCTGGCACTTGTAGCTGCCGGCGAGGGGCCCTAGAATCGGTCGGATATGTCAACCGATCAAAAAGCACCACCGGCTGTCGAAGCTGCGGCGGAACGTCTGTTTGTCAGTGATCTGACCGATCAACAAGCGGTGGACCAGATCTTTCTGGCCGCCGACAAGCAGCTTCGCACCAACCGGCAAGGTAGCACTTATCTGCAGCTCGATCTGACGGATCGAACCGGTTCGATCAGCACCCGTATGTGGAACGTCACCGAAGAGGTGGCGCGCCAGTTCGACAACGGCGATTTTGTGCGGGTCGCCGGCAAGACGCAGCTCTTTCAAGGCGCCATGCAGCTGATCGCGACGAAGATTCGTCGCGCCGGTCCGCACGAAGTGGACGAAGCCGACTTCGTGATCGTGTCGAGTCAGCAGATGGATCAGATGGCGGTGCGACTGGGTGAGATATTGCGAGGCATCGGTAATCCCCATCTACGAAACCTGGCCGAGTGTTACTTGGCCGATGAAGAGTTTATGCGGAAGTTCACCGATGCCCCTGCGGGAGTCAAGAATCATCACGCCTATCGGGGCGGACTTCTGGAACACGTGGTGAACCTGATGGAGATCGTGCTGTTGATTGCCGATCGCTATCCGAGTGTCGATCGCGATCAGCTGTTGATGGGCGCGTTTCTCCACGACTCGGGCAAGATTCGAGAACTGAGCACCGAGCATGGCCTGACGTATACCGACGAAGGCCAATTGATTGGCCATATCGTGCTCGGGTTGACGATGCTTGAAGCGAAACGGGCCGAGGCGGAACAGATGAGTGGCGAGTCGATTCCCGACGAACTGTTCACGCGAATTCGCCACCTCATTGTCAGCCATCACGGCACCAACGAATTCGGCAGCCCGACAGTGCCGATGACCGTCGAGGCGGTGGCGCTGCATCACTTGGACAATCTCGACGCCAAGATTCATCATTTTGAACAACTACTACGCGACGACGCCAATTCCGAGAGCGCGTGGACGCAGTATCATCACAATATCGGGCGGAAGCTGTTCAAGGGCAACACGCCCAAGTAGCCGGTGCCGGGAAGAGAAGTCGCCCGGGAACGCCCGCGACGCCAGTCGTTGCCAGCCATGGGATTTCAGCCGATCGGCTGCCAGAGAGGGCCGACGAGGTCCCCCGGCCGCACGCAGGGGGCGCCCCCGAAGACTGTTCCTCGGCATGACAGCGTGGTAGTCGGTCACTGTCATTCTTACAGATCACCTGCGGCAATTTGCCCGATGTGTCAGCTCGGGAACAGAATCAGAACGATTCGCGTCGAGGAGCGGCGCACGTAAGAAACAACAAAAAATTGAAATCAAGAGAAACGAACTAGCTATCGAATGAGTAACAGTGAATTAGAACAATCGGTGCTCGAATTGCTCGGGCGCAAGAACTATCGACCGGTGAAGCCGCGAAAGATCGCCAAGCAACTCGGTCTCAATGAAGATCAAACTCGCGAGCTGAAGAAACTGGTGAAGCGGCTTGTCGTGGCGGGCAAGCTCGCCTATGGCGAGGCGCACACGGTCGGACTGGCGGAGAAGGTCCGTTCCAATCAGGTTGTCGGGATCTTCCGGCGGACCAGTGGCGGTTACGGATTCGTACGGCCGCGCGGTACGACGAGCCGGGAGGCGGGCGAAGATATCTATATCCCGGCGAATCGCACGGCCGATGCCGCCAACGGGGACGTGGTCTCCGTGCAACTTACCAAGCCTCAGAAAGGGGCCACCCGCCGCGGACCGAACAAGCAAGGCTCGATTGTCGAAGTCATCGAGCGCGAAACGCATCGCTTTGTGGGGACTTACTTCGAGACGGCCGGGGGGGGCTACGTCAGCATCGATGGTGGTGTCTTTGCCCAGCCGATCTTGGTGGGCGACGCGGGAGCCAAAGCGGCCCAGGCCGACGACAAAGTCGTCGTCGAGATGGTCCGTTTTCCTTCGCACGTTCATCAGGGCGAGGGCGTGATTGTCGATGTGCTCGGCCAACGCGGAGATCCGGGGGTCGACACCCTGTCGATCATTCACGAGTTCAATCTGCCGGGCGAGTTCCCTGAGGATGTGATCGAAGATGCCCGTCAGCAGGGTGAAGCGTTCGACGAGAGCATTCCCGAAGGCCGAACCGATCTGACCGCCGAGACGATTATTACCATTGACCCGTTCGACGCCCGCGACTTCGACGACGCGATCTCGTTGGAGATGGTCGAGCCGGCTGGTCGGAAGCGAAAGCCGCACTGGCGACTGGGTGTGCATATTGCGGATGTGTCGCACTTTGTGAAAGAAAAATCGCCGCTCGATCGCGAGGCCAAGAATCGGGCCACCAGCGTCTATCTTCCCGACGTCGTGATTCCGATGATTCCCGAGACGATCTCGAACAATCTGGCCAGCTTGCAGCCCGACCGCGTTCGCTACACCAAGACGGTGTTTATCGAGTTCACGCCCGACGGCACCCGGGTGTCGGTCGAGGCGCATTCGGCCGCCATTCAATCGAAGCGGCGTTTTACCTACGAAGAGGTCGACGAGTATCTCGATGATCCGCCCGCTTGGAAGAAGAAGTTAACGCCAGAAGTGCATGGGCTGCTCGGTCGCATGCGCGACCTGGCCCGGATTCTGCGACGACGACGTTTTGCCCGCGGCTCGCTGGAGCTTTCGATGCGGGATGTGAAGATCGACCTGGACGACGACGGTCAGGTCGAAGGGGCTCATCTGGAAGAGAACACCGAGAGCCATCAGATTATCGAAGAGTTCATGTTGGCCGCCAACGAAGCGGTGGCCGACATGTTTGAGGAGCGGGAGCTGGCCTTTCTCCGCCGGGTGCATGGGGCCCCGGAGCCACGCAAACTGAAGATGCTCACCGAATTCGTCAACGAATTGGGCTACAAGACAAAGAGTCTGGAGAGTCGCTTTGAGCTACAAGATCTGCTCAGTCGTGTGAAAGAGAAGCCGGAAGAACACGCCATCAACTACGCCATGCTCCGCAGTATGCAGAAGGCGGTCTACGGCCCGGAGGACGAAGGGCACTTCGCACTGGCCAGCGAATGCTACTGCCACTTCACCTCGCCGATTCGACGTTATCCCGATCTGACCGTGCACCGCTTGCTCGATCGAGTTCTGCGGAATATGAACCCCGTGATTCATTACGGCGAGCTGGTGACTCTCGGCGAACACTGTAGTGACCGGGAACAGCGCGCGACGCAGGCCGAGCGAGAGCTGATCAAGGTGAAGCTGCTCAACTACCTCAGCACACGGATCGGCGACGAGCTGGAGGCGGTGATCACCGGCGTGCAAGAATTCGGCATGTTCGCCCAGGGCATCGATCTGCCGGCCGAGGGGTTGATTCATGTCAGTTCGTTGCAGGACGATTATTATCACTACGATCGCCGTACGCACTCGCTGTCCGGCTTTCGCAATGGCCAGAGCTACCGACTGGGCGACTTGGTGCGAGTGACGGTCGTGCGGGTGGACGTCGACTCGCGGGAGCTGGACTTCCGTCTCGTTCGCCGGGCCTCCGCGAAATCGGCCGACGGTGAGAAGGGTCGATCAAAGAGGCGAGGTTCCGCGGCGGGTGACAAGAAGGCGGCCGCCCAAGGTCGCCGATCGCCCTCGGGCGGAAAGACTTCAGGCGGCAAGAGGTCGGGCGAAAAGAAGACGACCACTCGCGGCGGGGCGAAGAAGACGGCCTCCAGCAAGACTTCCCGCGGCGCGGGCCCCAAGAAGACCAAAAAGACGGGCGGCAAGAAGACCGCCGGGAAGAAAACCACCGGCAAGAAGACCGGAGGCAGGAAAAAGAGTTCATCCACCTCCGGTGGTGCCAAGCCGTCGCGACCGCCTGGTAAGAAGAAACCCCACAAAAAGAAGTCGCGTAAGAAACCGAAGGGTCGTGGTCGATAGCGAACGGTTGGAGTTTGGCGTCGCGTGACGAACTCCTGAACGATTCCCTTATTCGTCAAGTCTTTTTTCCGTCTGATGGGCTGATGGGCGTAATCTCCGAACCGACGTTGGTCTTGCCGCTGCTGGCGGCCTTCAGTCGGCACGACGATGCGCTGAGCTGGGCCCGCGGAAAGTCGTCGGACGCTTGGGGGCCGATCGCCGCCGAGAGCTCCGCGTTTGAGTTCGCTGAGACCGACTATTACGAGCCGACGATGGGAGCGGGACTCAAGAAAATCTTCTGGGTTTACGAGCGGCTGATCGATCCGGGCCGGCTCATCACCATGAAGCGGAAGACGAACGACTGGGAGGCCGGTTACACCGGCGTCTCGGCTCACCAGGAACCGCGACCGCTAAACCTCGACCCGGGCTATCTGACGCTGGGCAAACTGGTGCTGGCATCGACGAAGGATCACGCACATCGGCTCTATCTAGGAGAGGGAATCTATGCCGAGGTGACCTTGCAGTATCGTCACCACCAGTGGCAGTCGAGCGACTGGACGTTTCCCGACTACCAGCGTGCTGATTATCAGCAGTTCTTTGACGTCGCTCGAGATCGCCTTCGCGAGCGGCTGCGTGAGGCGTAACGGCCGTGCTAGTCCGCCCAGGGGAGGCGGTCGGTAGCTAGCGGGCCAGGCTGCCGGCAATCTAGAAGAATTGACGCTACCGAGCGACAGTCCGTAGAATAGAGGGAACGACGTGCAGACGGTCAGCCGACCGGAGCGAGTCGTTGCCGTGTCGTATCGGTTTGCCAGGACCGCCAGACGCGACCACCCGCGGGGCAGCCACCCTTTCGATTGAGATGTTGCGGATGAGGATCTTCCTGATTGTTATCTTGGCGGTTGTGACGGGCATATTGCTCGGATCGGCCAGCACGTCCTCCGAGTTCGGCTACCAGTCGATCAATCCCTGGCACGACTTCACGGCGACATCGTTCGACACGATGTTTCTCGACGGGCACATGATTCCTGCCAGCGACACCGCCGCGATCACTCCGCCTAAAGATGGAGAGCCGCAGCCGAAAGCCCGTGTTGATGTACTCGTTCAGGACTTTGGCGAAGCGGAGCGCGGTGAGCGGGGCGAGTTCACCTACGTGATCTACAATGACGGCGACGGTCCTTTGGAACTCAAGAAGGGGCGCTCGTCGTGCAAGTGTACTGTCGGCAAGATCTCCAAGTCGGTCGTTCCCCCGGGGGAAAGTGCTCATGTGCTCGTGCAGTGGAAAGCCTCCGGAAAGAAGGAGAAGTTCTTCAAGTCAGTCACCATCAAGACGAACGATCGGGAGCGGTCGACGATCAAGTTTTCCGTGGCGGGCAAGGTGCTGCCGGTCGTCTCGTTCCATCCAGAACGCATCTCGACGTTTACGCTCGTTGCCGGTGAGCCGAGCCAGGCCGAGGCCAAGTTGTTTGGCTATCGTGACGAGCCACTTGAGGTTCAAAGTTGGCGGTTCAATAACGCGCAAATCGCCAAGTACTTCGATGTCAGCTACGAACCGCTCGACGAGAAAGAGGTGGCCGAGCGAGGTGCCAAGAGTGGAATTCTATTCCGTATCGAAATCAAAGCGGGTTTGCCGGCGGGTGAACACAATCAAGAGTTGTCGGTTGTGACCAACGCCAAGAGCCGGCAGCTGCCCCGGGTCAGTATGTATCTGCCCGTTCACGAGGCGGTGTCGGTGTTTGGCACCCGGGTGCGGAGCGGTTGGAATTGGTCGAGCCAGAGTTTGACCTTGCGGCAGGCGGCCGATTCGCCCTACTTTGCCGAGCGGATTGTGATTCAAGCCAAGGGCCAGGATCGCGAGCAAACGGAGTACAAGATCAAAGAGGTTCAGCCGGCCGAACTCCAGGTGGAGTTAGGCAAACGCTACCCGCAGCGCAGCAAGGAGGCGATTTGGACCGATCTGCATGTTTCGTTGCCGGATGAAGTCGATGCGACCGCCGCCTTTGCGAACCTGCCCAAACAGACCGGATACGTGGTTATTGAAACGACGAATCCCAAGTATCCCGAACTTCGCTTTGACGTGGACTGCCGGGTTTCTTCGTCGGCCAAGCGGCGTCAGCCCACGGACCAGCAGGACTCGCCGACGGAGCCAGACAAGTCAGCGGCCACGGCGAGTGAGACCGGCACCGAGCCGACGGCGGCGACCGGTGCCGCCGGGCCGAGTGGCGAACGCCCGACCGATGCGGCGCGACCGATCGAGGATGCCGCCCAGCAGGCTGGGTGAACGACGGTGGCGGCGAGAAGGTCGGCGATGAGAATATCGGCGATAGGGGCCGCGGAACACAAACGAGATGGATCGACAACCCGACCAAGGTGTCATGATGGAACGCTTATCGCCTTTGCCAGTCTGGACTGTGGCATGTCTTTGTTGGCTCTCGCTGCTGACCGGTTGCCAGGAGGGGGAACCTCGTCAGGACGCCTCCGACTCCGGCGCGGTTGCCGATATCGAAAGACCAGCTACCGAAGCCCAGGTTGCGGCCACGGACTCGCCAACGACCGACGCGAATTCTCTCAGCGAATCTGCTGATACCCATGTTGCGCCCGCGAGCGCCGAAGAGCCCGCCGATCCCGAATCGAGCGCGGCGTCAGATTCTCATTCTGTTACTCCGGCAGGTGGCTCAGGCGCCTACGGTTCCAAGGGGAAGCTCGATGTGGACGATCGTCGGCAGTTCTCACTGGACTGGAAAGATCCCCAGCTGTTGGTGGTTCTCTCCGGCGATCAGCACGGTTACCTGGAGCCGTGTGGCTGTGCGGGACTCGATAACATGAAGGGTGGTCTGGGCCGTCGCCACACTTTGCTGCGACGGCTGGAGGCCAGTGGCACTCCTCTGTTGGCCTTGGACACGGGCGATCTGGTACGTCGATCGGGAGCCCAGGCGGTGATCAAGTACGATCGATCGATCAATTCCCTGTTGGCGATGAAGTATCGCGCGGTCGGTTTCGGGATTTCTGATCTAAGGCTACAGCCGGAAAATGTGCTGGCCCCGATTCCGGTTGACGGCCCCGAGACCCCCTTCGTTTCGGCGAACGTGGGCCTCTACGAGATGGGCGACGATACGATCAGTGTGCGATATCGCGTGTTTGCGCTGGGTGGCCTGAAGCTTGGCGTCACGACCGTGTTGGCCGACGAGCGGATCGAGGAACTGAACAACCCGGAACTCGTCTTGTTGGATGCCGAGAAGGCACTCACGGAGGTCGTGCCTCAGCTGGAGGCGGCCAACTGCGATCGGTTGTTGCTGCTCGTGACCGCCTCGGTCGAGGAGGCTGAAGAGCTGGCGGTCAAGTTTCCGCAGTTCGACTTTGTTGTCGTGGCGGGCGACAGCGATCCTCCGCCACCCCATGTCGAGGAAATCGAAGGCACCACGTCTCGCTTAATCGAACTAAGTCACAAGGGCATGTATGTCGGTCTCTTGGGCTTCTTCAACGATACGAAACAACCGTTTCGCTATCGCCGCGTCGCCATCGACAGCCGGTTCGAGGATTCCGTGGAGATGAAGGATATGTTGGCCGCCTATCAAGAGCAGCTCAAGTCGGAAGGATTCCAGCGACTCGGCATCTTTTCCCAACCGGCTCCCCATGGCGATAAGTTTGTCGGTAGCAAGACGTGCCAGGAGTGTCACGAGTCGGAGTTCGATGTGTGGAGCAAGAGCGGACACGCGCACGCGATCGATACACTCGTTAAGCTTAATCCGCCGCGGCAGTTCGACCCCGAGTGTTTGAGCTGTCATGTGACCGGCTGGGAACCGCAACTCTATGCCCCGCTCGACTCGGGATATCAGAGTATCGAGGCCACCCCGCATCTGGTGGCCGTCGGTTGCGAAAATTGTCATGGGCCGGGCAGCAGTCACGTGGCCATGGAGCAAGCGGCCGAAGCGGATGAAGAGGTTGACGAAGATCGTCGCGATGCTCTGTATGAGCAGATGCGGGTCACCTTGGAGGAATCCCGTCGCGACACCTGTATTCGTTGTCACGATCTCGACAACAGCCCTGACTTCACCTTCGAGAAGTACTGGCCGAAGATCGAGCATTAAGTGACAAGAGGCTCGATCTTCGCGGGACTCTAGCGGTTGGTGTTGGATTGCAACATCTACCGTCATTTTTCTCTTGCCGGGTTGGGAGTTCGCAAGGTGCTCGCCTTTGCCTGGAAGGGGGAATGTTTCTTTTGAGGTATTTCTTCCTCCCAAGTGGCATTTTGTGTGCTATTTTCTAGCTGAGGGTAAACCAGCCTGCGCGAACCGTGCGCGCTGGCACCCAAACCAGGAACCCTAATTCCTGACGCTGCAAACAGCGCAGGAGTGTGCGAGTTCGCACGGGTTTGCAGCGCGTCTTTTCGCGAGATTCTTTGCCAGACCGATTTGGCAGACTTAACATAAAAATAGACGATCGCTGCTTCACTCGCCGCCTTGAGTGGACCCGGTCCAACTTACGGTTTACAGATCCACGACCTTAAGCGAACTGCCAGAACCAATGATGCAACTCCGCATGCTGATTGTTCTTGTCTTGACCGCGTTGCTGCCCGTGGTGGTTTCTGCCGAGACGATATCGTTACCGAAGAAGCGATCGCAGCGACCTCGTCTGCAGAGCATCTACTCCGAGCATCATGACCTGACGGAGCTGCAAGACAGTGAATCTAAGTTGGTGGTGTTCTGTTTCTTGGCGATTGACTGTCCAGTCTCTCAGCAATACCTGCCGCGGCTGAAGCAGCTGAGCGACAAGTATCAGAAGCAGGGCGTTCGGTTCTATGGAATCTATCCCAATCGCCGCGTTCACGTGGTGAAGATGGCCCAGCATGCTCACGACCAGGATATTCCTTTTCCGGTCTTCCTGGATGGCGAACAACGACTGGCCAAGTTGCTGGATGTGGAAGTGACGCCGGAAGTCGTGGTGTTGGACGCCGACTGGGAAAAGAAGTATCAGGGGGCGATCGACGATCAATTCAAAAAACGAGGCCGCCGCCGTGAGGCGAACGAGGCCTATCTGGAACAGGCGATTGGCGAGGTCCTCGCGGGCGAGTCGGTTTCGGTCGATTATCGACCACCTTCGGGCTGCCCTTTGGAGTCGACCGTGGCTCGCAAGCCGCGTGAGGGAATTACTTTTTACGGCGAGATCGCTCCGCTGCTGCAGAAACACTGCCAGGCCTGTCATCGCGAGGGAGGCGTTGGCCCCTTTGAACTGACTACATACGACGACGCCTTTGATAGCGCCGAACGGATCGAGATGGTTGTCCAAGAACGCCGCATGCCACCCTGGCATGGCGATCTGGATCCCCATTTTGGTGAGTTGGCCAGCGATAAGAGGATGAGTGGGGCGGAGATTCGCACGTTCCTGGATTGGATTCGTACCGGGGCCGCCGAAGGAGATCCGAAGACGGCTCCCAAGCCGATCGAATGGCCCGCGGCCGAGGCCTGGGAAATCGGCAAGCCGGAGTACGTCTATCGCATTCCTCCGTTTCAAGTTCCTAAGCACGGAATCCTCGACTACCAATTCTTCCGCGTCTCGCTCGGTTTCAAGGAAGATCGTTGGTTTCGGGCGGTCGAGGTCAAACCGGGAAGCGTCGATGTCGTGCACCATGTCGGCTTGCATGTGGTGCCCGCCGGTAACAAAGAGTATTCCGGGTTCACAGGCATGGCCGAACTCTACGGAATGAGCTCGGAGGGGGCGATTCTGATCAATGATTACGTGCCGGGCGACAATTACAACGCCAAGACCTATCCATCCCATCAGGCGGTTCGGATTCCCAAGAACTCCGATCTGATCTTTGAGTTGCATTACACTCCCAACAATCGAGAGGCGGTGACCGATCGCTCGGGTGTGGGGTTCATTTGGGCGGATGCGCCTCCCACGGAAGAGGTCTTTACGGCGGTTTATCGAAAGCCGATTGGACGTTTTCGCATTCCACCCCATGTCACGCATCATCGCATGCAGGATAGCTACTATTTCCGAAATGACGTCGTTGTCGACGCAATTCGCCCCCATTTCCATCTGCGAGCCAAGTCGTTTCGACTGGAGATGGTCCAGCGCGACGAGCAGACCGACAAGATTACCGAGCGGCAAACGATCTTGAGTGTGCCGATTTGGGATCCCGACTGGCAGCGGACTTATGAGTTAAAGACCCCGTTGAAGATCATGGCCGGCCAAGAACTGTTGGCGACCGCCGTTTTCGATAACTCGCATTTCAATCCGAACAATCCGGACCCCTCGAAAGAGATCGAGTGGGGACAGCAGACCGAAGACGAGATGTTCAGTGTGCGATTTAAGTATCGCCGCGCTGTTTCGTCGCCGGTCTCTTCATCGGACGAAGATTTCGGGCAGCCCGCTGACCGTGGCGCCGGCGCCGCCAACTAGGAGACCCACACCGTGCTTCGAAATCTATTGCTGATTCTGATCGTGATCGTCGCCGCAGCGGTTGTCGTCGTTGAAGACGCGGCCGCCGAGACGAGGCTGAAGGAACGGATCTCGAGTTACCGATCTGCGCTCGACACGATGGGGCCGTTCGAGCCTTTGGCGGACGTCCAAATTGAGGCCAGCCGCCAACGGCTGCTGCGGTCGGCGGACGATTTCGAGACATTCTTGAATCGGGCCCCGGCCGAAGATGTCGCCGGTTGGAAACGATATCTCTATTGGTCCCAGATGCACGAGGCGCTCGAACAGCCCTCGCCCGACGTTGAGCTGCTCAGCACGGTGTTGCGACAGTATCATCGGGATGAACTGGGATTGGAGCAGAAGTCGTTTCGGCGGTTCCGTTCACGATTGGACGAGTATGTCACGCTGTTGCAATTCGCCGCCGCGGAAGAATTGGCGGTTGAACCCCAGGTTTTGTTCGACGACTTGGCGTTGCGGCTGGCTCGCTACGATGCCGAACCTCGCCGTAGCGATGCCTTGGCGATCGGATTGCGACTCAAGTATCTGGAGATGACGGGCAACGCTTCGCCGGACTTGTTGGCCAGATTGCGAGAGCCGATCGACCACTCGAACGGGTTTCTTCGCGTGAGCAATCGTATGGTCCAGCAGATGCTGCGGCGCGACGTACGCGATCAGCGAGCCTTCTCCAGAAACGACGGACAGGTAGTAACCCGCGGAACGGCGAGTACGGTCGGCCGCGTTTTCATGCAGACGGTCCCTTGGGCCGAGGGTGCCGCCTTTGACGTTCGTCTAATCGGCTCGATTAACTCGCCCAACATGGTCTCGCGACAACGAAACATCGTCGTGCGTAGCTCTTGTGCGACCCAGGTGAGTGCTTGGAAACGGGTTAAGTTCACCGACGAAGGCTTCACGATTGAGCCTGCTCGTGCCCACTGCAATTCAAATATCCAGATCAATAGCGTCTCGGCAAGAACGCGCATGGTCGAGCGACTTGCCGAGCGACGAGCTGAAAGCTCGCTGCCTGAGTACGAACAGCAATCGGCCGGTATGGCGCGACAAGAGATCACGAGCCAAATCGATTCGGAAGTGGAAGGCGCTCTGAAGGAAGCGGGTCACGTTTATCATGACTTCTTCCGGACGCCTTTGATTCGCTACGGAGCCTTGCCCGAGGAGATGGACTTCTCGAGCACCAAGGACCGAATCGAAGCCAACGTGCGAATGGCCGGTGATGGTCGCCTGGCGGCGCCCTTCGCTCGACCGCAGATCGATCCGAGCTTCGACATCGGACTGTTGCTCCATGAATCGTTGATCGACAACTACTGTTCCGCGATGCTTGGCGGCAAAACGATTCTCGATAAGCAGTGGGTCAATATCATGAACGTCATGACGGGGGTCGAGCCTCGCGCCCTGTGGGTCCACGACCGGACGGATCGGTGGTCCTTTTCGTTCCACCCGAGTCGCCCACTGGAAGTTGATTTTCGGGACGGGTTGGTGACCATCTCTCTCCGCAGCCGTCAGGTAACCCGGGCTAAGCGTACGCTGCCTCGCACGATCCTGGTATCGGGAACGTTTCGGGTGGAGCTGAATCGAGACGGCGCGGTGCTTGTTCGCCAGGGTGACCTGGTGACCCGGTTCGACGACGAGGGTGCCGGGAGTGCCCATCCGACAAGCGGCCAAGACGACGAGTGGATTCAGTTCATCGCTCGAAAATTCAACGCCATCTTACAACCCGAGATGCACTTTGACGGCCTGGTGCCCCCGGCGGGCGGCTCGCTCGGCAAGTTGCGACAGATTCAAATTCGCGAATTCGACACGGCCGATGGCTGGATGACGATGGGTTTCGAGTTCAACGCGGACGCCGCGGGCAGCCCCTCGCAGCCGGTCGCCAAGAAGTAGCAGACGTGGCGGGAACGGCGGGAATGGCTCGCCGATTTTCCCAGGTGCGTCGAACGGGAACGGCCGCAAAGGCTCGTCTTGCGGCGGCTACGACTCTCCCATTTCGGCCATGATCTCTTCCGGTAGATTGAAGTTGGCCGACACGTTTTGCACGTCGTCGTGATCGTCAAGTCGCTCCATCAGCTTGATCACCTTCTTGCCATTGGCGGCATCCAAGTCGACGGTGTTGGTGGGGATGCGGGTGATCTGTTTCATTTCGGGCACAATCTCGGCCGCCTCGAGCGCTTCGATCAGGTCGCTGTAGACCTCGACCTCGCACGTTAATTGGAGTTTGTCTCCCTCCGGCTGAACGTCGTCGCCCCCGTGTTCCAGGGCGATTTCGACGAGCGTGTCTTCGTCCACCGAATCGGCGGCAAAGAGAAACAGGCCCTTGCGCTCAAACATCCAGGCGACGCAGCCGGTGCTGCCGAGTTTGCCATCGCAGACTTCAAAGATTTTGCGGACTTCGGGCGCGGTCCGGTTGCGGTTGTCGGTGAGAATTTCACAATAGACGGCCACGCCGCCGGCGCCATAGCCTTCGTAAACGATCTCCTCCAGATTGCCCCCTTCCAGTTCGCCAGTCCCCTTCTTGATCGCGCGTTCGATGGTGTCCTTGGGCATACGGGCGCTCTTGGCGTCCGAGACCGCCAGGCGAAGTCGGGGATTCTGATCGGGATCGCCACCGCCCAGCTTGGCCGCCACGATGATCGCCTTGGAGCACTTGCTCCAGACCTTTCCTCGCTTGTTGTCGATGAGGGCCTTCTTGTGTTTGATCCCGGCCCAGTGGGAATGACCAGCCATTGAAACGTCCGCTCCTGTGATGCATGGTTGGTCAGAAGGGTGAGTCTTCCGACCGTGTAATCTAGTTGTCTTTAGTATATTTGACGATCTTCTCTTGAACTCGTTTCTTGTTTTCCGCGTCGCTCGATTTGTTGAAGGCGGCCACGGCTCGCTTCCAATGTTGCATTGCCGCGACATCTTGACCGGTCTTGTGAAGCGCGTCTCCGAGATGATCGAGCACCACTCCGTCGGGTGTGTCGAGCAGCTTGACCGCGCGTCGCAGTTCCGCGACCGCTTCCTCATATTTTTCAAGTCGAAAGAAGACCCAGCCGAGCGTATCGAGATAGGCCGGATTCTCAGGCTCCTTGGCCACCGCGGCGCGTGATAAAATCTCGGCGAGCACGAGATTGATATCTTCTTCCGCCCACAAATAAGCCAGGTCGTTCTTCGCTCCCACGTGCTCGGGAAACTCGTCGAGCACCTGCTCCAGCAATTCCGCACCCTCGGCAATCTCATCTTCTTGCGTTAGCAGGTGAGACAGCGAAATCCGCGCGTCGCGGGCGATTTCGCGACTATCGAGCGATTCGTTGTCGATGTCGTGCTTGACGATCAGCGACTCGTAAGCCTCGCGAGCCTGGTCGGTCAGACCCGCGCGGGACAAGACCCAGGCTAGTCGACTCAGCGAGTCGGCCGAGTCGGGTTCCTCGTCGGCTGCTCGGCGGGCCGCGGCGACCGCCTCGTCAAAACGATCCTGCATGGCCAGCGCGCCGCTGAGGTAGTAGTTCACGGCCGATGTGTTGCCCGCGAACATTTCTTCGTCGAGACCGCGCTGAAATAGATCGCTTGCTTCGGCATACTTGGAGGCCATCAACAAGTCGAGCGCCCAGCGGACCAGCACGGCTCGTTTTTCCGGATGGTCGCTGTTGATAATCCGCTCGTAAAACTCCTTGGCGATGTCGAACTGCTGAGCTTCGCTAGCCAGCATTCCCATCGCAAGCCACGGCGCGAACGCCCGCTCGATCGCTTGCTTGTCCAGTTTTCTGGCCTCAGCAGCGAGCGACTGGCGTGTCTCGTTGTCGTCGATGATGGCCTGAAGCTCGTCGCCGAGAGGTTGCAGAGTGTCTGCCTGCTCAGCCAGCGAACCGAGCAGCATCAACAGTCGATCCACCTCGTTTGCCTGGCGATAGATTCTCACCAACGCACGATATCCTTCCAGGTTAGGCTGTCTGGCCATCAATTCTTCGTAGAGCTTGCGGGCGTCGGCTGCTCGGCCGGCTTGAGCGAGTTGTTCGGCCAGGAAGGTCCCCAGTGAAACGTTGTCGGGATGTTTGTCCGCCAGTCGCTCCAGACGACCAATGAAATCGGATGATTGATCCTGGGCCGTCAGAATCTCTCCCAGCAAGCGATACGCTTCGGCCCCCGCTTCTTGGGAGTCGCTGGCCAGGTAGGTCTGCAAGGTTTCGAGCGCCGACTTCGTGTCGCCCTGCTTGAGCAAGATACGAGCCTTTGCGAAAGCAACATAAGCGGAATCGGCCTGATGTTTTTCCGCCTGCTGCAGTGTCTCCATAGCGGCGTCCAAATCGCCCGCGGCGAGAAAGGCGTCGCTCATGATGAGGTGGAGCGCCCGGGCGGCCTCGTCACTTAACTTCGCCGTTTTCGCATCGAGTCCCAGCGCGGCGGGGTCGCTCAGAGCGCTTCGTACCTTGGTGAACGCTGCTGCGGCCCGCTGGGGCTGTTGTTGGCGATGGTAGATGCTGCCGGCCAGCTTGTGGAGTTCGAACCAGATGACGCCCCGCGGTTCGGCTTGGGCGTCGAGGGCCGATTCGTAAATGGCCAGCGAACGTTTGTCTTGATCGGTCGAGCTGAGGTAGAGCAGGGCCCGCAACAACGACAACTCGTCACTCGCATCTTGTTCGCTGAGGAGCACGGCATATCGCGCGGCCTCGTGATAGCGATCGAGACGTTGGGCGACTTCAACCACGCGACGGAGCACTGCCGGGGCGGAGGAGTCGTAGCGCGCGGCACGTTGATAGTACCGCAGCGCCTTGGCGAGATCGCCACGCCGTTCGTAGAGTCGTCCGGTGGCGAAGTGCGACACGGCCCGGAGCGCCAGTTTCTCTGCATCCGAACGCTCCGCCTCGGGGACAAGCGGTGTGACAACGTCGTCGGTGAGTTGCCGCTGGGGGAAAGGATCAGCGGGAAGCGGATCCGTCGGGGAGGGGGCCGGCGCCGCCGCTGCGGAGTAGACGAACCCCACGAGAGCCAGCAGTAGCGAGACGGAGGCCGCGAAACCGAGCCTCGGCCGCGACAAGGTGCATCTCATGGGGTGGTTTTGGTGACGACTCAACATGACCAGACCATTTCTCACACCGCCGGCAATCTCACCTCGGCTGAACGGAGAAAGATTCACGCCCTTGGGGGTCGGCAGCAGCAACGAGCGGCTAGTTAGCGCGGTTTCCGCTTGCCGAGTCGCTTGGTGGGCGCCTTCTTCTTGACGGTCTTCTTCTTGGCAACTTTCTTCTTGGCCGGTTTCGTCTTCACGGCCTTCTTCTTGACGGGCTTTTTCTTGACCGTCTTCTTTTTCACCGGCTTTTTCTTGACGGTCTTCTTCTTGACCGGTTTCTTGGGAGCAGCTTTCTTCGCGGCGGCTTTCTTGGAGGCCGCCTTTTTGGCAGCGGCTTTCTTCTTGGCCGCGGCTTTCGCTTTCTCGGCAGCCTTCTTTTCCGCCTCGGCCTTCTTGGCCGCTTCGGCGGCCGCCTTGGCGGCTTTGGCTTCGGCAGCCTTATTTCGGCGTTTGGGGAATCGCTCTTTGGCGTCGGCGGAGATCGAAAGCAGCAGCTTGCGAACGGCTGGCGAATGAGGGCTCTTGGTGAACTCGTACGCTAACTGATTCAGAAGCGCGCCGAATTCCAGCCCTTTGTTCTTGGGAATGGCTCGTTCCATGCCTGGCACCTTCTTGGAACCACGCTCTTTCTCGTCGATGACACCCAAAATGTAGAGTACTTCCAAAGCACCGGCACTGACTGGAATGTCATGGCCTCCAAGCGACGTCTGGGTGACGTAGGAGACGCCGAAACTGGTCACCCCTTGGTGCTTTTGAAGTTGCTTGACGGCGACCCCGATATTCTGTTTCTTGAGCGGCTCGATATCGAAAGAGTAGGCCGTTTCGAATACCGACTGGAGCGTTTGTTGCACGCGGGTCGCCGCCGCGCGAGGATCGGGCAGCATGGAGAGCACTTCGCTCAGTTCAACGACCGTCGAGACACGAACTTCGTTCCAATCGAAGAACTGTTCTTCCAGTGTCGCGTAGGCTTTCTGGGCCGCCTCGCTCGGCGATTCTTCCAGGCAGCCCGCGAAGACCAGCTGTTCCATTAGCGGCAGATTGAGAGGGGCCGCGGGTGCCGGGTAGTGCTTCTTCAGGATCTTGTGCGTTTTGGTCAGTAGCTCGGCACGATTCGAGGGTGGCATCGTTTCTTTCTGTCCTCTGTCTATCTCTAATGTTTCTTGTCGCCGACAGATCGGCGCGAATGGGATGATCGTTATTCGGGTTGGCTCGGCGGCGTTTCGGACTCTTCGACTTCGGTCTCCAACTCGCTCGAATCGGGCAGCACCTCTCGTAGGATGCGATCGACTTCCAGTGAGTGTTTGACACCCTGATCGAGTTCAAAACGAAGCTTGGGAGTGTAACGGGTATCGATTCGCTTGGCGACCTTCGACTGCAGGTATCCTGCGGAACTCCGTAGCCCATGCAGGGTCAACTTTTGGGTCGCCTCGTCTCCCATCACCGAAACGTGGACCTTCGCGGCCCGCATGTCTCCGGAAACTTCGACGCGGGTGACGGTAACATTCTGGATTCGCGGATCTTGCAAGTCCGTCAAGATCGCCATACTGACGACCTCGCGAATTGCTTCCGCGGCTTTCAAAACACGTCGGCTGCTCATGCCTTAATCCCCCAGCTGGCCCTGGGGCGTGGATGCTCTCGGCGGGAATGTTCGAACCGGGGGGAAGTTCTCGACCCGATAACCAAGCGGTGAATCAATCGTGTCGCTCTTGTGCCACGGATGGGCTTGGGGGTGTTGTCTCTTTGTCTATCAGCCGTTGTCATCAGGCGGCGTCATCGGTCGGAGGGGGGCGATCAGTCGCCCGAAGAAGCGGCCGCGCTCTCCAACGTTCTGGCGACTTCGACGATCTTGTAGACCTCTAGTAGATCGCCTTCCTTAACGTCGTTGAAGCCGCCCAGCTTGATACCACATTCCAGGCCTTCGCGGACTTCTTTGGCATCGTCCTTGACACGTTTTAAGGCGTCGATCGGGTAGTCGCCGATGACGGTCTGCTCGCGAACCACTCGTGCCCGCGCTCCACGCTGGACCACGCCGCTGAGCACCCGACAACCGGCAATGGTGCCGACTCGACTGATCTTGAACGACTGCTGAACCAAGGCTCGACCGAGATCGTTCTCGCGTTCCTCGGGTCGCAGCAGACCTTCAAGGGCTTTTTTCAAGTCGTCGGTAAGGTTGTAAATGATGTCGTAACGACGAATCTGAACTCCACGAGCATCGGCGAGCGAACGAGCTCCTTCGTCGGGCACGACGTTGAACCCGCAAATGATCGCATCGGAGGCGTCGGCCAGGTGGACATCGGCCTCGGTGATGCCACCGACCGAGGCTTGCAGAATCTTGAATTTGACTTCCGGGTGGTCGAGCTTCTCAAGCTCCTGTTGAATCGCCTCGATCGAACCACGTACGTCGGCTCGCAGAATGAGGTTCAGCGTCTGGATCTCGTCTTGGCCGAGGCGATCAAACAGACCTTCCAGGGTGACATGGACCGGAGCGGCCAAGGTGGAGGTCCGCTGTTGCTGTTCCCGCTGTTCGGCGATGCGTCGGGCATCGGCGATATCGTCGAGCACATAGAAACGCTCTCCGGCGCCCGGTGCCACGTCGAGTCCGGTGATGTCGACCGCCGTGGAGGGACCCGCCTCCTCGATCTGTTGCGAAGTATGGAGGGTGTCGTACATCGTCTTAATCCGCCCGAAAGCGCTTCCACAGACGATGCAATCGCCAACCTTGAGTGTGCCGTTTTGAACGATGAACTTGGAGACAACGCCACGGCCTTCGTGCAATTGGGCTTCCAGACAGGTTCCGATGGCCGGCCGATTCGGATTCGCCTGATAATGTTTGTCTTCAGCGATGAACAGCAGCATTTCGAGCAGCTCGTCGATGCCCTCGCCGGTCATGGCGCTGGTGCGAATGACCTCGACATCGCCACCCCAGGAAGTCGGCAGCAATTCATTGGCGGCCAGATCCTGCATGACGCGATTCTCGTCGACGCCAGGCAAGTCGATCTTGTTCAGGGCGACTACGATCGGGACTTCCGCCGCGCGGGCGTGACTAATCGCTTCTTCTGTCTGGGGCATAACTCCGTCGTCGGCGGCCACGACCAACACGGCAATGTCGGTTACGTTGGCACCGCGGGCCCGCATTTCCGTGAAGGCGGCGTGGCCCGGCGTATCGACGAAGGCGATCTTTCTTCCGTCCTTTTCGACATCGTAGGCGCGAATGTGTTGGGTGATACCGCCACTCTCTCCGCTCACGACATCAATTCCGATGACCTTATCCAGCAGTGATGTCTTGCCGTGGTCGACATGGCCCAGGAAGGTGACGATCGGTGGTCGCAATTCCAAAGACTCGGGAGCGTCTTCCTGCTCCGCGACCTTGGTGAGCATTTCGTCCTCGAGCGTGACCGGTTGTCGTAGCTCGATTTCGGCGCCGAGTTCCATCGCCAATAGTTCGGCCAATTCCGCGTCGAGGGCGGAGTTGATCGTGACCATCTGCTCCATTTGCAACAGCTGCTGTTGAATAACGCGGGCCGGAACGCCAATCGCCTCGGAGAAGCTGCGGACGGTGCAGGGAAGTTCGACGACGATATTGCCCTTGCGCGGAGCCGCGGTATTGGTGCCGGTGTGACGGATGCGACGCGATCCCATTCGCCGACGCGGTCCGTCGCTGTCGCGGCCACGGGTGCCGGTTCGCTTACGCTGAATTTGTCTCGCCTCGCGACCGCCCAACATGGCGCGATCGTCGTCTTTCAACGCAGCCGCGCCTCCCTTGCCCTTGCGGCGGGCAGTCCGATCGCGACCGCCTGCTCCCGCGCCGGCGGGATCTGCTTCTGGAGTGGATGGGGCTTTTCGGCCGGGTTTGCCACCACGGGAAGTCGATGTGGCCGGTTCGTCGGCGTCGGTGCGTTTGTGCTCGTGTTTCTTGAGGTGTTCTGAGAGGGGCGTCGAGCCGCTCCGGCTGGCACGAATCGCGTCGGCCGGCAACTTCAGGTCAGGCTTTTGGGCCGAAGCGATTTCGTCCGCGCTCGGCTCGGGCAGGGCCGGAGCTTCCGGCATCGGAGCCAGTTTGATGGCCGGGGCGGCGGGTACCTTGGGCGACTGCTTCGGAGTCTCCGGCTTCTCCTTTTCGTCGGTCGTCTCTTTCGCCACAGGTGGCGCGGGAGAGGGACTCGAGGGCGTCAGCACGCGAGGGCGACCCGAGGCGTCACCCCCGCTGGGGGCCACGTAATCTTCGCGACGAACCGCGCCCGAGGCTCCGGCCTGGGCGGCGATTTGCTGGGCCGTCGATCCGCTGTCGCCGCCGGCAGCTGGCTTGGCAGCCTTGGCCGGCTTCTTGCCACCGCTTAAGTATTCCTTGACCTTGGCCGCTTCTTCGTCAGTGAGGCTCGCCAGCGCAGACCCTTTGCCCGTGACACCGGCTTTTGTGCATATCTCTGAGAGTTCGCCGCTGTCAAGTTTTAGTTCTTTTGCGAGTTCGTAGATGCGAACGGGCAAATCTGCGTTCCTTTCGTCGATTTCAGAGCCACGAAGATCGTCATCGAGGCAACTGAAATGTGTTTGACCGGTTAAATCATGACGGGGGGCCTCCGCACGTCTGTTGACAACGGTCCGGACCTAACTTGTCTTGCTTTCCTCCGACACGGCCGGCTCCTCGCCAGCCTGCTCCGCTTCGTCCACTGGGGACGAAGTTTCCGCAGACTCACTCGTCACCTCTTCCGAGGCGGGCTCTGCGCTGGCCGCCTCGGCGCTCTCGGCATCTCCCGTCTCGCCGCTCGGGGTTGTTTCTTCGTCGGCCACCGCTTCTCCGGCGGCGGCGCGGGCAGCCGCTTCTGCCGCTTCGGCGGCAGCCGTGGCCGCGTCGATTCGATCTTGTTCTTTCTGCTTTCGGCGGGCTTCCGCGGCGAGCTGTTCCGCTTCCTCGGCTCGCCGTTCGGCCTGCTCGACGATCTTGTTGACGACTTCCTCCGAGAGGGAGCCCATCTCCATCAAGGCGTCGGGCTCGATGATCGAAAGATCGTCGTAAGACATGAAGCCTTGCTCGACCAACTTGACGGCCAGATCTTCTTCCAGCCCTTCCAGTTCACTGAAGCCGGCAACCGCCCGATCGATCTGCTCACCCAGTTCTTCCTGGGTCATGATTTCGATGTCCCAGCCGCTGAGCTTGCTGGCCAGACGCACATTTTGACCGCGACGGCCGATCGCCAGGGACAATTGGTCCTCTCGAACCAGGACAATAGCCCGACCGAGCATCTGGCAGAGAATGACGTCGTCAACTTCCGACGGCTGCAACGCGTTCGGGATCAGGACCTGCAGGTCGTCGTCCCAGCGAACGATGTCGATTCTCTCGCCCGCCAACTCGTCGACAATATTCTTGATGCGGTTGCCACGCACTCCGACACAGGCACCGACGCAGTCGACGCGTTGATCGAAGCTGCTGACGGCCACCTTGCTGCGATAACCGGGCTCGCGGGCCATGGCGCGAATGGCGATGACACCTTCGGCAATTTCCGGAATTTCTTGCTCAAACAATCGCTGCACCAGGTGGGCGCGAATGCGGCTGAGGATGATTTTGACACGGCTCCCCTGTTTGCGAACCTCGAACACCGTGGCTCGCACGCGTTCGTTGGCGTGGTGGGTCTCGCCGGGGATCTGCTCGCTGCGCGGGAGAATCGATTCGTGACCACTGGGCAACTGCACCGTGGCCGCGCCACGCTCGTAACGCTGTACAACCCCCGTGACCATCTGGCCAATCAGTTCGGTGTACTCGTCGTAGAGCGAATCGCGCTCTGCTTCGCGAATCTTCTGAATGATGACTTGCTTGGCGGTCTGTGCGCCGATGCGACCGATCTGGTCTTCGTGCAGCGGTTCGCCATTGTGCGTACCGCCGATCTCGCCCGTCTCGCGATCGATCGTTACCACGACATCTTCTTCCTCACCAAAGTGCTTCTTGGCGCCAGTAATCAGCGCCTGCTCGATGGCAGTGAAGACGATCTCTTTGTCGATATTTTTGTCGCGGTGGATCGCGTCGACGATCCGCAACACTTCAGTAGCATTCATAGACGATCCCCGAGCCTTCCGGGGGTCTCTACAAGAAACCACCGGCCTAGGCGCGTCACGCGTCGTGGCGGAAATCGTTTTCCGACCAAGACTTAGCGCATCCGTAATCGGTTAAGAATAGCCGCCTTGCCAAAACCTGTCAACCGAGTGGAACTCGAACAGGAAGCGGTTACAGAACCGTTGGCGATTAATACGAGAATGGGGTGCGAACCCCTCCGATTGGCGCGGGTTGCCGCCCATTCGCGTCGGGAGCACCGCGGCACGGCGTGCTCTAGCTCACGCGACCCACGACCACGGCGCTGGCCTGGCCCTGGGGCGTGACATTGACACTCACGAAGCTCTCTCCGGCTGTCGTTTCGGCAGTGGTGACAACTCGCAGAGGGCAGTTGTCGTCGGGCGTGGCGTAGTTGAGTACCGGAAATAGCTGGCCGTTCTGCAGCGCCATCAGCGAGCCGGCCAGTTCGACCATTCCTGATCCAGAGCCGAGATTGCCAAAATGGCTCTTGGCGGCCACGATTGGCGGCTGTTGGTCTCGCGGACCAAAGACCTCGACGAGGGCGGCCGCCTCTTCCGCGTCAGCCGCTCGGGTCGAGAGGCCGTGGGCATGGATGTGGCCGATTTCGGAGCTGGCAAGATCCGCATCGTCGAGCGCCGCGCGGAGGGCGTTGGTTATGGCCTGCCGTCGGTCGGCGACCGACGGAGCCTTGGTGACCGAGGACGATCCGGCTCCTAGCACTTCTCCGTAGATGGTTGCCGAGCGAGCCTGCGCCGCTTCCAGCTCTTCGAGAATCACGACGCCGGCACCTTCTCCCAAGGCCATGCCACTGCGGTCGCGATCGAAAGGTCGCGAAGCCTGCTCAGGCAGAACGCCGTTGCCGGCCACCTCCTCTTGCGAAATGGCGTGCAGCATATTCATCGGATGCAACCGCGTTCCGGTCGCCCCGGCCACCATCACGTCGGATGTGCCACGTGCGATGATCCGGGCCGCCTCGCCGACCGCCAGGTTCGAGGCGGCTTCGCGCTGCGTGAGCGAATTACTCGTGCCTCGAAGATCGTTGTAGATGGCCACGTGACTGGCTGGCATGTTCGGCAAATAGAGCAGCAGCCAGAGGGGGTTCACCAGCGGGAGACCTTCGCCGCCCCACATTTGGTAGTCAAAGCCTCCCGAGTCGTCGGCGCATTTCTGGGCGCCGGAGACGAAGTCCTCCGGCATGGTGAGCATGTAGTCGCTGCCAAACACGCAGCCGGTTCGCTCCGAGTCGTAGGAGCCGATTTGTAGGTCCGCGTCTTGCAGGGCCTTTTGGGCGGCGGCGACTCCCATCATGGTTTCGCGACACATCATCTTCAGGCCCTTGCGGATCATTTTTTTCTGATCTTTGGGGAGCTCTCCGAAGTTGTCGATGTGTCCGGTGAAGTCCTGGGCCGCCGCGCCGAATCGAACGTCTCCGGGAGAATCCTGGAGCGCTTCGATCGCGCGAACACCGCTCTGACCGGAAGCCAGGCCCTTCCACAACTCTTCCTTGGAATTGCCGAGGGGGCTGACGACTCCGATTCCGCTGATGACGACGCGGCGTGACTGGGAAGAACTCATCGCGTTGGAACTCGACAGGTGGGAATGCAGACGGAAAGCTGGGTCGCGGATATCGGGCGTTAGAAGATTCCAATTCTAATCGGGCTTGAAAGGACCGTCGAGATGAGCTGTCAACAGGGACGCCGGGGCTGTGTGGGGCAGACGGCAACCAGTCGTCATAGACCAAACAAAAAGACCCCCGATTTGACTCGGGGGTCTTGTCTTGATTCTCAAACGTCGGATCGTCGGCCACGTTGCGATTAGTAGCGACCGTGATACTTCTTGGCCGGGGCGGTCGCGGTGCCGGCGGCGGTCACATTGCGGACTACCTTACCCTTGTTTTCGATGAATATCAGGGTGTCGGCCCGCGGAGCCGAATTGCCGGTTAGCGGCAGAGAGATCGGGCTTTTCACCTCGGGAACCGGGCTGGCGACCATGCCCAGCGAGACCAGCAGAACCTTGTCGGTCGGCCAACGGAATCGTTCTTGGAGCCGGATGCTGCTCACCTGGGGGACCTCGGTGTTGACCCACTGGGGCCCTGCGGCGGGGGCTGGCAGCTGAACCGGGAGCATCTTCTCGACCTGGTCGTTGTGGAACTTCAAGACCGCGTCGATCGACCGTCCATCGAGCGAAAGCAGCGGGTTCAGTTCCAGCGAGAAACCCTCGCTGAATTGGGCCTGGTCGGGCGTGTAGCCCGGAATACCGGTCGGATTCGGCAGCACTCCGCGAATATACTGTCGCATGCGTGTGCCATTGATGACGGTGCTCTGCCCGTTGTGAACGAGTAAATGAGGTGAGCTGTGTTGGAGGAAATCGCTGCGGCGGTTCAACTCGGTGACCAACAGCGCTGCATCTTCTTTGGCCAGCAGCCAGGCCTGAATGCCTTGGGTTTGTGTCGGCACGGGCCGCAGCATGCGGGCCGCGCGGGCTCGCCAGTTGGGATGTCCGACCGTGGCGACTCGCACCGTCATGTCCTGCGTCTCGGCTTCAGTATTGACGAATCGGTCGACGATCTCGCTGACGATCTCTTGCTTCTCTGGCGTGTGATAGACGCGGAGAGTTCGTGGCGACGCGCTGAGCATGGCAACGACATCGCCATGCCAGGCTTCGTAGCCGGTCTCTCGCAGAATCCAATCGACGATCGCCTGCTCCGGTTGGTTGGTGGCAGCGACTCGTAATGTGTAGGGCGAAATATCGTACTCGCGCCACACCTGCCCATGTTCATTGGGAAGGGTCCCGTTGCCTTTGGTGATCCGAGCGATGGGACGTCGCGGGGCGATGTCGGCGCTGGCACTGGCCGGCTGGACGGCATCCTTATCCTTGACCGGGCCTAGCGGATCGTCGGCCGCAGCCTGGCGGACGGCGGACGAATCCGAATCGTCCGTCTGCCTCGACGAATTGATCAACACACTGGAACGCCCCGAGGATGAACCTTGCGAGGATGAGTTTGCTGAGGATGACTTATTCGCGCCGGGGCGACGCCACTTGACCGAGCCGGTCGATTGGGCCAGGGCCGACGAACTTGTGACCGACACGATTAACGCCAAACAGACAAGCCGCAAAGACATGGGTCAGCCTCCTTGCTGAACCGGGATCGTTGGTATCCACGATGGGGCGGGGAGTATAGGGACGGCTGGTGGGAGCCACAAGAGCGAGTCGAGAGGATCGACCCGACTCAAAAGCTCAGCGGCCTAGCGCGGCACTGCCAGCGGTGCTGGCCAAGGCAGCAGTTGCCCTGGCAGTGCACTGCCGGGGCCTGTGGAGCGCACTGCTGGGGTAGGCGGCCGGCAAAATGCGAGTCGTAAGTCCATCTATTTCAGCTTGTTACAACTTTCTTGTTTTCTCCTGTAACAAATCCGAGGCACTCTCGCTCTGGAACGTAGCGAGAGTTGGTTCCCATTAACCCCTCAAACAGGAGACTAGAAAATGAAGACCTCGCTCAAACTTGCCGTCGTAACACTCGTAACCCTCTCCCTCAGCAGCATGGCCATCGGTGACGCGATGGCGGCGAAACGTGGCGGCAGCAAAGGCCGCAGTATGAGTAGCAGTCGGAGCCGTGGAGGCTCGGCGTCCCGTTCCAAGGGTCCTTCCAGGAGCAGCTACCAAGGTAGCCGAACCAGGACGAACTACAGGAGTAACAGTTCAAAAACCAACAATTACAAGCGGAGTAACTACAAGCGAAACACGACGAAGGCCGGCAAAGGTGGTTTGAATGGTCGCAAGATCAACACCCGCCAGGGCTTGGCCGATCGTCGAGTCAATGCACGACAGGCCAAACCCCGACCTTTGAATCCCGGTTTCCCCAAGCCGAGCGAAGGGACGATTCGACCGAAACCACGTGTTCCTGGTCAGGGCATCACGCGACCGCAGCCCCGACCTTTGAATCCCGGTTTCCCCAAGCCGAGCCAAGGCACGATTCGACCGAAACCGAGTGTTCCTGGTCAGGGCATCACGCGACCGCAACCCCGGCCTTTGAATCCCGGTTTCCCCAAGCCGAGCCAAGGGACGATTCGACCGAAACCGCAACTTCCTGGTCAAGGTGGCATCACCCGACCTCGTCCGTTGCCCCCGATCGCGACACCAACGTTGCCTGGAGCTCCCAAGCCCCGACCGGTTCCGCCGATCACCCGACCTCGTCCGTTGCCCCCAATCGCGACACCGACGTTGCCTGGAGCTCCCAAGCCCCGACCGGTTCCGCCGATTACCCGACCTGGAGTTCCTCCGATCGTGAAGCCTGGTCAGCCCGGTTTTCCGAAGCCCCGACCCGTCCCACCGATCGTGAAGCCCCAGCCGAAGCCGTTCCCCCCGATTACGAACCCCAAGCCGCTGCCGCCGATCGTGAAGCCGAATCCGCCGATCGTGAGACCCCGACCGCCGATCTGCCGACCGCGACCCGACTGGTGTGGCCCGCGTCCTCCGCGTTGCCACTGGTGGTACGACTGGTACCCGACCGTGCGGTTCTGTGCCCCGGCCGAGTGCATCACCTACTCCGTCGACGTGGTGACGGCCCAGGAGATGAAGTGGTACCTCGGTTTGTCCGGCATGGCCATTCCGGGACAAGGTTTTGGTGTCGAATCGGTTGAAGCCGACTCGCCCGCCGAAGAGGCTGGTTTGGCTGCCGGCATGGTCATCACCTCGGTGAACGGCCTGGCGGTGAGCGATGCGGCCAGCATGGCCAGTGCGATCGAATCGGCCGTCGACGGGTTGCTGGAGTTGACCGTGGTTGTCGAGGGCGGAACCGAAGCGGTTCCCGCCACCGTGCAGATGATCCAGGTCCCGGTCGCCAGCTTCTAAGAGTTCAGACCGATCGACCAGCAGTGCGGCCGTTCAACACGGTTGCTAGAAAGCCCAAACCCCCGCCAAGCAGCTTTGCCTGGCGGGGGTTTTTTCATGGCTCTCCCGCCCGGGCCGATAACTGTTCAGACTGCCAAAGGGGACGATATCGACGATACGCAGCGTATTGGCAGTCAATTCTCATATCTTGTATTTGTCATGGTGTATATGTGTTATTGATAGCGCATGAAAGTCATGGGTATTAGGGCGAGGAGAAATTTGAAATTCCTTGCCAAAAATATTGACACGGTCGTAAGACTGCTTGATAATCGGAACGAGCTAAAGAAAGTGCGCTTCGGACGCGGGGTCTGTAGCGCCTAATTAATACTTGGGTTTGCCAGTGCGTATAGGTCTTATTGGAGAGTCTCATCGGCGCAGCCGGTGTGTTCTCCTGTAAGGCCTTTTTTCGTATCAGCATGCGTCGGCAAGCCCTCATACGTTTTGT
>Ga0180438_10000777_pt1 | contig 58217 bp, 44 predicted proteins | sample SS_ome_12_FD_132455 | JGI IMG/M metagenome (GOLD analysis project Ga0180438, IMG submission 132455) | Hypersaline lake sediment archaeal communities from the Salton Sea, California, USA - SS_3_D_2 metaG | ecosystem: Environmental > Aquatic > Non-marine Saline and Alkaline > Hypersaline >... | reverse complement strand
CTTCTTTTCGTCTCTGGTGAAGTCGCATCACACAATCCACTTTTCTTTCTTTAAGCAGATAATAATCGGCAAAAGAACAAAATCCGCAATCAGCCAGCACCACGTCACCTTCTTGATACTGATTCCACATATCATGCCATAGTATCCGTTCATGGACATGAAGGCTTCCCTTACGACAGGCCAATATCACTCCCGTAACTAAAGAGAACATTGCCACAATCCGCATCACATAATAGAAAAGGGGTCGGGCTAGAAAAGGTCTATAATCTTTTTGCCTCTTCAAAAAAATCTGTGGGTAAAAGATGATAGAGGTAAGTCTCCTAAAGTATGATAGGACTGTATTTCGGTGGCTTTTAGAGTACGAAATCCTTAAGATTTTCTGAATGTCAATTTCAATCTTTCAGTTATTATATTCCAGGATAAATTGATTAATAGATAACTCTCAATTAGGACTTTTCGTGATCGATTCATTAGCTGGCTAATCTTGTTTCAATATGCTTCTGTAATATCAATAATTCTTCACGATCAAGGTTTTCAACAGCATTCAAAAAAGTTGACAAAGGTATCTGAACCCGCACCATCGGTTCCGATTCCAGCAAATTGTGTTTAAGAACAGAAGCAATTTCCCGGGCATCGTACCACACATCTGTGGCACTCATGACTTTCGCTTTGGGTTCATGAGTTGATTTGGTTACCATTTTTACCTCCAAAAAAATAAATATTTTCCCGGCTAAAGTGATAAGGTCTTTTTATGAAAATTTTTTCTTTTTCCTTCATCGTTTGACCATTTCGTATACTTGCTTAATGAATTTCACTCCATAGTGAGTTCCCTTTTCCTTGCAAAGTTCTAATCGTTTTTTAAGTTCTTCCGCTGATATGAGTCCAACTTGCGCTGCTAACAATAGTACGCCGGGAAAACCCGAAAGTTTTATACCTGCTTGTTTTGCGATTGAGCGTGCGGCTAACTCATCCATTAATAGCAGGTCGTTCTTATGCTCCGAACGGAGAGCTAATACAATTGCTTGTGATTCCCCCAAATGATTTTCCATAACTGGATCATTGGTGTCCGGATGTTGGGATATCTGCCGGGCAAAAGATAGAGCACGCTCTTTTTCTTCGACTGTTAATTTCATAACAACCAATTGAGGGGAAGCGGCCTGGATTTCATCTTTCCAACCATGTTCTTCCAATTCATCCATACAAACGGTTGAAATAAAGACAGTCGGGAAGATTTTCGTTATTAATTCAAAGCTGTCGGATTGAAATGCAGAAATTAGTGGACCCGTGTTGCTTATGGCGTATGTTGCGCCCGGTATTTTGGCAAACGGTTTCGATTGCATCATTTTAACTGTTCGGCTACGCTTCCGCCTTTAGGTGTCTTGAGTGTTTCCACCTGCTGCATGTCCAACTGATTTTTTTTCTTTTTCCTGTTTCGTATCAACGCTGCACGTCCAACTTGAAGTAATTCTTTCAAAATTTAACATTGTAACATTAACATGTCTAGGGAAAATTTTCAAGATGAAAAAATTATTTCCGGCAATTCATTCCCCATTTTTCTACTATTTTAGCACTTCAAAAATCCCTTCCCTATTGTTCCAATCATTTCTATAAAATAGAATCGCCTGTTTCTGACAACTTTTTTAATTGGCGAACAGTTATTTGTAAAGCCTCTTCTATTTTCTTTAAGGGCACTCGATGCTTTGGTTTTTGGGGATGAGATGAACAGAGACGGCACAAACGCATAATGTGACTTCTGAAAACCACTTTCAGTAAATGGTTTTCAGCCGACCTTTGTTTGATGAGAACAAAGGGCATACTTTGACGTTTTGACTCATCGTCCCTGTCCTTATATCTCCATTTTATACCTCGCTATTAAAATAACTTAAATGAATTTTATTGTCAATACTGATGCGTAATTTTTTTTTGAGTCGTTCTCAAGCGTTGTTCAATGACCAATAAAAAAGAGTACAGTCCAGGATTCTTCTCCCACAATCGCCTTGCGAGTAGCTATTTTATCTTTTATTGCTTGAATCAGATTTTTATACATCTTCCTTTTTTTTCAATGCGTCTCGGATACATTGATTGAGTTTTTCCGCCAGTTCGATGGCATAAGGTTCCTTAAGCAAATTGCCGTGCTCGCCCTGTACCTCATGCACCTCTACCCCTCCATGTGCATATTTGCCCCACCCATAATCCGCTTGCTCATAAATGGGAAGGGAGATAGACGCTTTAAAAAGGGTGACCTTGCCGGGGTAACCATCGGAGATAAAGCCACTTTCCGACAAAAGTTTTGTTATTTTGAAATCGTCCTGATGGTAGGTTGTCCGAACACTTTTTGGATTTTTTAGCCTTTTATGTAATCGCTTCCACCTTTTTTTCATTCTACCCAGTACGACATCTGATTTCAATAATAAATAACGCCATCTTTTTATCCCCTTCATGGAAAACAGGCGAGCCGTATGGAATTTTATGCGTTCCCAGTAGACACGAAGGTAATACATTTTTATTTTCCTTTTAGGTAAGAGATGGGTGCCTGGCGCACGGGTATCGATGACAGCAACAAGGATCGCACCTTCACCCTGGGAAAGGAGTTGACGTGCGACTTCGATGGCTACGATTCCACCAAAGGAGTGGCCACCTAAGAAATAAGGTCCGTTTCCAGCAACACTTTTTATTACTTCTGTATAATATTTTGCTGCTTCTTTAATATTGATGTAGTCCAGGGGGACTCCCTCGTGTATTTTGGTCTGGATCCCATAAATCGAATGATCTGTATCCAGTCGGTTTGCCAATTCCCTGTAATCCAGTACTCCTCCGTCCAAATGGTGCATAAAGAAGAACGGCGGTTTTGTCCCCTCCAACCGGATAGGAACCAGGGAGGATCGATAAGACAATTCCTCTCCCTCCCGGAGAATCGCCGCCAGTTTCTTCACAGTGGAGGCTTGAAAAAGGACAGATACCGGTAACTTTTTACCGAACTGTTTTTCAATATGATGAAACAATCGAATCGCCAGGAGTGAATAGCCTCCCAACCGGAAGAAATCATCGGTTATACCCACGGGTTTTACATGTAAAAGCGTCTCCCAGATTTTTACCAGCTCCGCTTCCACCCGGTCCCTGGGGGGTGTATGTTTTCTGTCGGCATCCGCAGCACCTGAGGTGAACCCTGGTTTTGGAAGCGCACTGATATCCACCTTTCCCCCAGGAGTCAAGGGGAACTTATCCATCTTTATATAGGAAGAAGGTATCATGAAATGGGGTAGTTTCTTTTCCAAAAATTCTCTTAAATCAGTGAAATCTATTGTGACAGCTTGTTCGTCCCTGTCAATCGTCACGTAATAGGCCACCAATCGTGGATCACCGGGATTGACTTCCCTTACCATAACAACCGCATCCCTCACCTCAGGATGGGTTCTTAGTACGCTTTCGATCTCCCCCGGTTCGATACGGAACCCGGAGATTTTTATCTGCCGGTCTATCCGTCCCAGGAATTCAATAGCTCCATCCGGCCTGTAACGGGCCAAATCACCGGTTTTATAAATCTGCTGACCTTCCCTAAAGGGATCGTTTATAATTTTTTTTTCTGTCAGTTCAGGGTGGTTTAGATAGCCCCTGGCCAGGCTGTCTCCAGATATCCATAATTCACCTGCCAATCCCGGAGGTTGGAGATTATTATCTCTATCTACTATATAAACGCGGACATTATCCATAGGCGTTCCAATAGGTACAGACCCCGAACCTTCAAACTCCGTACAGTCGAAATAGGTTACATCTACTGTGGTTTCGGTGGTTCCGTATAGATTCATTAATTTGGTGTTAAACCGCCGGTTCAGGTTCTTATTGAATGTTTTAATCAGTTTTGAACTTACCGGCTCTACACCAGTGAACACATATCGCAAAGAAGACAACCTGTTCCACATATCTCTCCGAGCTGCAAAATCCAGGAATAGCTCCAACATCGACGGCATAAAATCGATGGAGGTGATTTTATTTTTATCGATGGCCTTTACAATTTCTTCAGGGTCCTTCTCACCGCCGGGAGCCAGTAAACATACTCTTCCCCCTCCCAATATCCACCTGAATAATTCACATACCGATACATCAAAGGTAATGGATGTCTGGTGCAGAACAACATCGTTCCGGGAAAACCGGTATTTCTTCTGCATCCAATATAACCGGTTGACCACAGCAGAGTGTGGGATGAGGGTTCCCTTCGGCTTTCCCGTTGATCCGGAGGTATAGATGACGTAAGCGATATTTTTTGAACTAGTTGCCAGTTGCCAGTTACGATAGTTCATCGCGGGTTGTTTTTCAGATCTCGCTGCGAGTCTTTTATAGTCTTCAAGGTATATCACATCCTTCTCATGTGCAGTTCTTTTGGATAAATTTCGAGTGGTTAGCAATATCCCTGTGCTGCTGTCTGCCAATATGTATTTTATCCTGTTTTCCGGGTAATTGGGATCAATGGGCATATACGCACCACCGGCTTTTAAAATGGCCATTATCCCTATAACCATTTCTAACGAACGATCGACCATGATGCCCACGATACTGCCGGGTGCGGCACCTTTATTCCACAACGACTGCGCCAGTTGATTGGCTTCTCGATCCAGTTCCCGATAGGTGATGGAAATGCCGTTTTCATCGGACGCTGTGCCAATTATCGCAATATTATCGGGGATTTTTTCTACCTGCTGATGGAATAACTGGTGGATGCATAAGTACTGCGGGTAGTCACTTTCCGTAGCGTTCCATTCATAAAGCAATTGACGCTGCTCTGCTTCTGTTAATAGTGGTTGGACGCCGATGCACTGTTCCGGTTCCTCCACCACACCATTGAGCAATCTCAAAAAATGTCCTGACAACCGCTCAATAAAGGCAGTATCAAAGAGGTCGGTATTAAAATCAAAATGACAAAGAAGGTCGCCCCCTTTTTCTTCCGCCTCCAGTATGAGTTCGTAAGTGACAATCCCTGTATCAAAGTAAACGGTTTCAAAATCCAGGTGCGATGAAAGGATGTCGGTATCGGGAAAATTTCGCAGCTGGAACAGCACCTGTACCAACGGCGAGCGGCTGGTGTCTCGTTCCGGTTGAAGTTCTTCCACCAACTTCTCAAAGGGATAATCCTGGTTGGCATAGGCTTCCAATGCGGTTTCCCTGACCCTGGTCAATAAATCGATAAAGGAAAGATTTCCGGTTAACTCTGTTTTAAAAGGAAGCGTATTGACAAAGAAACCGATCAGTCCCTCGATCTCTCGCCTGCTGCGGCCGGAAATAGGGGACCCCACCACAATACACGTTTGATGCGTATAACGAAAAAGAAGTAACTTAAAGGCAGCCAGCAGTACCATAAAAAGTGTTGCCCCCCGGAGCAAGGAAAGGGTCTTCAATTTACCCAGAAGAGATTTCCCCACTGAAAACGCATATCTGCGGCCGCGGAAAGTTTGCACGTCAGGCCTGGGATGAACCGTGGGGAGATTTAGTACCGGGCTTTGATTCAATTGGGTTTTCCAGTAAGTCAGTTGAGGGGCTAGATCATGGATTCGTTGGCGCTGCCATAGGGAAAAGTCGCCATACTGGATCGGCAGTTCCGGCAGTGGTGAAGGTTGACCTTCCACAAAAGCATCGTATAAGGCAGCCAATTCTTTGAAAAAAATAACCTTCGACCACCCGTCCGACACCATATGATGAGTAACCATCAATAGGATGGAATCATCCACATCCCTTATAACCAGTCGAGCACGGACCAGTGGGCCTTTTTCCAGGTCGAAGGGCCGATGCGATTCCTCTACCAGGATGCAAAGGGATTCCGTTTCTTTTTCAGAGTCATCGATATGGCGGATATCTATCACCGGCAGCGGGATAAACAGAGATGGTTCAATCACCTGGATCACATGGTTTCCTCTGAAGGCAAAGGTAGCGCATAAGGCTTCATGTCTGCGGACGATCTCATTGATACTTTTTTCCAGTATCTCCGGGTCTACTTCGCCTGTTATCCGCGCAGCAAAGGGGTTGTTGTACATCGGCGTTCCCGGCTCCAATTGTTCCAGTATCCAGAACCGGTTCTGGGACAGCGAGAGAGGTGGTGGTGTGTCCCCCTCTCTCTTAGGGATAGAATGCTCCACCGGTATCTCCATGCCCTTTTGTTTCAGCATTTTTTCCAAAAGGGCTCGTTTAACCGGGGAGAGTTGGGAAAGCCGCTCCTTCAGTTTATTCATCCAGCAATTGCTTCGCTTGGTCTTCCGAAAGGTCTTCCACTTTCGAAAGCAGATTCAGCAGAGTTTCATCGGTTATTGTTTTGGCTCTGTACTGCGCAAGGACTTCTGCAAGGGCTTTCAACGTGGGATTATGAAAAAGGGTGCCGACCGGTAGATCGATCTGGAATGTTTGAAGGATTCCAGCCCGCACACGTGCCGCCAGCAGCGAATCACCGCCCTTTGCAAAAAAGTTGTCGTAGATACCGATTGGTTTCACACCCAGTACCTCTGACCATATGCCAGCCAATTCTTTTTCTATTTCGTTCCTGGGGGCAATATATTCCGGTTTCAGTAAATGAGAAAGTGTATCTGCCAGCCCGATTCGTTGGAGTTTTCCAGTTGCGCCCTTAGGAATTCGGTCGAGAAACACAATTTGCTGCGGCACTTTGTAAGGGGCCAACCTTTCTGCAGCGAACCAGCGCAGATCCTGCTCTGAGACTGTTTCCTCTTTTTTTAAAACCACAGCAGTGCCCACCGCCTCGCCCAGGCGTTGATGGGGGATAGCAAAGGCCACTGCCTGGGAGACCGATGGATGGTCCATCAAAACCTCATCGATTTCCCTCGGAGAGATCTTTTGACCACCGCGGTTAATCAATTCTTTTAACCGGCCCGTAAGGAAAAGATAACCATCCGCATCAAAGTACCCCTGGTCCCCGGTGTGGAACCAGCCCTGTGAAAACGCCTTATTATTGGCGTCAGTGTTGTTTTCGTACTCCAACATCACATTCTCGCCCCGGATGACCACTTCCCCTGTTTTTTCTTTTGGCAATAGATTCCCTTTTTCATCCATAATTGCCACATCTGGACCAGCAGCAACGCCCACAGACCCTGGTTTGCGAACCTTTGGTGGTAACAGGTTGCTGGTCATCTGGTGGGCTGCTTCTGACATCCCGTAGGCTTCAATCACTGGGACATTAAAAATCGTTTCCAGACGTTTCATCACCTGGGGAGGCAGCGATGAGGATGACGACCGTATCAACCTGAAATCGGTAGATTCTACCATTTTCGGGTTTGCCTCTGCCAACTGCAGTACTGATTGGTGAATAGTGGGAACGGCCGTGTACCAGGTGGGATGAAATTCGTTTACCCATGAGAAAAAAGAGTCATCACTGAAGCCCGGCGTACAAACAACGTTGGAAAATACGTTAAAAGATGCCAGTAACGCTGCCATTAAACCGTGAATATGGAACAAAGGCATCATGTTGAGACAGCGATCTTGAGAAGAGAGTTGGAGCGTTTTTCCAATATTGTAAGCGGATGTAAAAATATTTTTTTGAGAGAGGGGAACCATTTTTGGTCTCGATGTGGTACCTGACGTATGCAGAATCAGCGCGGTATCTTCCGGTTCTGGCATATCGTCATTGGAAGCTACAGCAAACGGCTCGCCTTTAAGATCGAATCCTCCAGCACATCGGTCATTTGTCGGAATCAATTCGATAATAGGAATCTTCTTTTCTCGTGCTACTTCGCGTACCGGACTATCCAGAAGGGAATGAACAATAATCGCATCGGCTTTGAGATCTGTCAAGTAAAAATCGTATTCCTCTTTTTTATAAGCGGGATTGAGGGGGGCACAAGCCGCACAAGAGATAACACTTATAAAAGAAGATGCCATTTCCGGCCCATTGGGGGATATCAGTGCCACCCGGTGTTTTCGGGATACACCGAAGCCTCGAAGTGTTTTTATGAAGGTATTAATGTGTTTTTTTAAGCCTTCATACGTCAGCGGTGAATGGCCGGGTGCCAGGATGGCTGGAAGGGCAGCGTTTTTTTTAATTCTCTCAAACCATGAGGCAAAATCCGGGTGTTTAAAGATTGGTGATTGGTTTGTTTTAGCATTTTGAGATACCATAAAATATGATACCAAAAATGTGCGTTGATTTCAATGTATGGTGGATTCTAAAATCCACCACCTGATGTTTAGACCTGGTGGTGTGGCTCGTTGCGCGTTGCGAGTTGCGAGGTAAAAGAGCTTTAGAGGTAATTTTAGTATAGAATTTTTTAAGTCCTCTCCCCGTAAACCCGCAACCCGTAACCCGTAACGAATTATAGCAATTGTTGTATTGCGTATGATATGATAATAATTCGATAGTATTCGATGGACAATATCGTTGGTCTTTTGGCGGTTGTCCCCTCTTCTTATAATACAAATTTCCCTATACCTCTCTACCCCTCTACCCCTTTACCTCTTATAATTCTCAATCATTCGGACCACGGCTTCTTCGCATACCTTGCAGTAGGGGATTCTGGCCTTTGAAAACATAATGCAGTTCACCATGGGACGGTAGAGACCTCTGGCAGCATAACCCGCTCCTTCAAATGCACCCACCGTATCTTTAAGTTCCAATGCTTTATCTTTAAGATAGGCTGCTTTATCTTCTTTATTTGATTTGTCATACACTTCTTTTCCCCACGGGGTGGGTATTGGGGTCTCCTTTTTGACCAGGTGTTTCCATTTCACATTTTTTTTATCCAGCAGCGCGGTGATATTGGGCTCAGTGGGTTCAATGCCCTTGGGGTAAAACTCATTGTAGGCCACAGTAGAGGAATAGTACTCATCTGCCAGCCCGGCAAAGGAGTGACCGAACTCATGGAGCAGGAGGTAAGCACTCCACTGGTTGTCACAGGAAAAGATGCAAAAGGAATTATAAATGCCACCACCTCCATATCTCTGGCTGTTGACCATAATGACAATAGCATCATAAGGCACATGAGCAGCAATATCTCTCAGTGCCCGGTTGGCTTCGGTCAGCATGTAGCGGCTTAAACCCAGGGCATTAAAAGAAGCATCCACCACTGTGTTCCTGAAAATCCCATTCCCAGGTTCATCCGGACCACTTTCCTGGGAGGCTTTGAATACTCCATATACATTAAAATCCTTTTTAAAACGTTTATAAGGCTCCTGGTTGAAAAATTCAGTGGTCATCCGTTGAAGGTCCTGTTTAAACTTCAATTCCTCTGCTTTGGTATATCCTTCGGCAATAAAGGCCAGGTCCACTTTTTGATGGGGATCGCCGTTTTTTATCGTTTCAAATAACGCCACCCCTTCGATAAGGGCTCCCTTATCAATATCAATCGATTGGGGGTCGATGACCTGGGAAAATATCGGGGCCAGTTGATTTTTCCGATCTCTTCGTTCCACTGTGAATTTGATTTTCTTTTTGGGGAACGGGATGAGGGCTGTTTCGTGAAAGGTACGCTTGATACCGTTGGCAGCCATATCTGTGGTCATGTATTCGCCGCAGTAGCTGTTAAAACCCCTGGAAAAAATCAGTGTGTCTGAGGCGTCATCATAAATTTTGATATAGTAGCCCCCGTTGTTAAAGGGATCGATAAGAGAATGGAGGCTTCCGGCCCATGTTCCTTGTTGATAAATTATATCGATGCTGATGAATTCTGTGGCTTTATCTGCCATGTGATAGTAGTCGATGCGCATTGTACTATTGATAAAATAGTCATTAAAATGGATCTGATTCTGACTCCATATCGATGGTGTTGATATCAATATAAGCACTATGATAAACCCGTATTTTTTCATTTAAACCTCCTAACTTTTGTTTATTTACGATTACCCCCTCTCCGGGTACACCTGGAAGTAGAGAGACGCTTCGGACGGAGGGGATGGCTTTATATTCAGATGAAACCTGTAAAAACAATTATTCCTGAATTTTTTGTATTGCGGATTTTTTAAGTAAATCTTTTCTGTACTCCCGGGAAGAAGCGTCTCTTTTTTCACCTGCGTATCAAAATTCGAGATGAAAACATCATACCCCTCTTTCTCATTGTTTTCAAATTCCAACACAAAATACGCGGCTGGATTGGAGGTTGAGACCGAAAAATGATACCTTTGTTTTCCAGAGATAAGAAATCTACGCTCTGCCGCCCGAAAGGGATAACGACTCTCACTATATATTCTACAGGGCACCCCTTCCCCTTTGGTCAACAATATGGGATTATATGTAGGAATCCTGGGGAATAATGCCACCAACACAAAAAGAAATATAAATAAAACAGGGGGTAAAAACGTTACCCTATCATATTTTATTTTTTTAAGCGATACCAAGATAAAAATGACAACCAACACCAGGAAAACAATATTGGGTAAATATTCGAAATTGCCAGACACTTTGACAAAAGAAGGGAGAACATCCGGTATATTTAAATGAATATTACTCCACTGCTGGAACATCAACCCCGGTCGGTTCAGATTGGTATGGGTGGCACTCTGGTAAAGAGTAAACGGATTCAACAACTGGTAAATCACCACTGCAATCGAATAGATGGGGATGTAAAAGAATAATTTTTTAAAGAGTTTGTTTTTGGTTTCCATGCGATAAATGATAACAAACAGCATCAATACCCATGCCACTGGCACAAGGTAACGGGCCTGAGGTGAGTACCCGGCACGTACGGTGGAATAACCCACAAATAAAATAAAACCAAATCCAGCGGCAGAGATCAGTAAATATGGAAAATAGGTTTTGAATTTTTTAAAGGCCATAATCAAACCTGGAAAAAAGAAAAAATAAAAGGGGCTGTATAACAAAAGTCCGTCCCTCTGATCAAAAAAGATGCCCAAAAGTGTCTCCACTCGCTTTTGCAAAGGGATGCGCTGCATGTTGCGTTCATACTCTATTTTCTGCGTCTCAGTCATAACACCATTGTAAATAGACATGGGGTCAAAATTACCATAGGCAAAATAAAGGTAATAAAAAAAGAGCAATTGCATCAGAATGGGAAATAAAATAAACAAAAGCGCTTTTTTCCGTTCTTTTTTTTTAAAAAAGAAGTAGAAAAAGAAACCAATAGAAAAGATAACAATAAAAATATTATATTTCAATCCCCAGAAAACTGTTATAGAAAGCAGAAATCCGGCCAGTAACACATAAAGGTTCTTCTTTTTCCCGGGAAACATCAGTAAATACAACGCAGTCAATATAAGCAAGGACGCCTGGAGTTCAGCAAAGATGTGGATAGAAAAGAAAAACACAGGAACCGTAAGAGTAAAAGCAGCAGTAATAAAAATGGAAAGACTTTTATGTTTCCAGAGTTTTAAGGTGAAACAATAGATCAAAACTGCCAGCAGGGCGCCAAAGAGCCCCAGAAAGGAACGGATGAGAAAATAGAGTAGGGGATGGGGGATTTTGAAGATAAAAAAGGGTGCCAAAGTAACGGACAAACCAGGCAGATGGCCGTAAGAATACCATTTTTTAAAGCCTTTGCCCACTCGTGCATGGTGGACCAATCTTGAATCGATAAACTCCCGGTATTCATCCCTGGCATACTGGTTAAACACGTTTAAATCAAAATCCCTGGCAATGGAGTGAGAAATCACCAGGTAATGAGGTTCATCACCACCCAGTACGACTCCTTTTTGCACGATGATATAGGAAGAAAGGATAAAGAGTATTTCAACAAAAACAAAAATATATATCAGTCGTTTTTTCAGGGGCATTCGATTGAAAAAAAAGAGGAATTTTTTAAAAATGTTGAATCTCCATGCCGCCAACAGTATTGAAAAAACCAGGGCAATGAATAAAAGGTTGTTGACCCGATGCGTAAAATCCACCTTATCCCAGTAGAGCAATCTCATTGGAAAACAAAGTATGCCTGAGGCCAGGGGAAATAATAGGGTCATATAGCTCTTTTTATATTTAAGTCTAATAAAAATAACCACAGTCATCAGGAAAATAGTAACAATCATCAGTGGACTCATCCCTGCGGTGAATAGGTAGATATGGAACCCGGCAAGAGCAAGTATTTTATAGATCAACACCTTTGCTTTCATATTACTTTTTATTTTACCAAAAAAATTAAGGAAAATTATCTCATACAACCCGGCCTTTGGCAACCGGCAAAATCCACTGCCATTCTAAAAAGTATTTATTTTAACTAACTCGACTCAAATATTTCAGTCACAAATTCATCAAATAATTTAACTTTTTCAAAACCCCGAGCTTTCAACCCTTCATATAAAGTCTTATCCCGTGTCAATAATGTCAACCCCAATTCTTCTGCCAATGCTACATACGCCACATCTTTTTTATCGACAGGTTCTACAAGTTTTTGAGCTTTCCCATATGATACTTTCGAAATAAGATAATCCGGTATGACAACTATTTTAGAGAAGATAAATAGAGTAAAATCGCGTAAATCATGTTCACTTATTTTTTGAGTTTTGTTCAAAATCACTTCCCTGTACTTATTCAATTCAATGAAAGCAAAATCAGGAGTGTAGAGTTTATAATCAGAAAATAATTTCCTGTAAATCTCCTTTCTACTTAATACACCGCTGAAAATTATATTTACATCTATTACAAAACTTTTATCAATGATCGGATCTTCTTCGTTGGTATTCTTCAAATGCTTCCTCTCTCTTTTGCTCGAATTCCTTATCCCAATCGACATCGGTTTCAGACATTGCATTTTGGATTTTACTTTCCAACAGTCTGAATCTCTGGTAAGCCAATTCTTCTTCAAGCAGATTTTTGATTGCTTCCAGGCCATACAACGCTATCAAATCATCCTGAACATTTACTTTAATGGTTTCCATTATTCATCCTTTATAAAATACATTTTTTTCAACCGTATTTAATATAGTTAGAAAAAACATTTTTGTCAACAACAAATTTAAGAAAAACATAAATAAAAATCCGGAGCAACTATACTTTCTCCCAAAAAAAATGAAAAAATATACAGTAGTCAAAAAAATATATGCCTTTTAGAGCTTGTCATTAGTCATTAGTCCCTGGATGACCTTTTAAGACTACAAAAGAACGAACGCGGGGATATATTCCCCGCCAAGAATTCCTCCCACCTCACTTTCTTCCCTCTACCCATAAAGCATTCCGACATCAAATAATAATTCCCCTTTATTTCCTCCATGCCCCATGCCCCATGCGAGCTCCTAAAAGCATTCTCCCTCCATCTATCAAGCATTCCCACCTTTTTATATAATTCCCCTTACTCTACCCATCCTGCGCTTTGCACCGTACTCACCATCCCAGCCTTAAAGCCCTCAATGACAAGCACTCAAAAGCAACAATGACAAGTACTCAAAATTCCCAATGACAAGCCTTTAAATTCCCCAATGACAAGCACTTAAAAGCATCAATGACAAGTACCCAAAAGCCCCCCTGACAAGCATTAAAGGCCAAAAAAGCTCTCAATGACTAATCTTTTTCCTGGCAAAGGCGAAAGCCCACATCGCTGCTGCGACCCGAGGGCCCGGCGACGCCGCGACTGGCACAACGAATTCCACCAACACTATCGCCCCAGCCACCACCCCGCAGGACGCGATTGGTACCGCTCCTTGGGCCCATAGGGTTTTTTTGAGGTGGATCCTTTTTATAATAATCCCTATCATACCAATCATTACACCATTCCCAGACATTTCCCGCCACGTTAAGTAGGCCATAAGTAGATTCTCCTTGATGAAACGAATCAACAGGAGCGGTATATTTAAATCCATCTTCTTTATAATTACCGGGATTATAATTTGCATAATATTTCCCATTATAATATGATCCGGGATCTCCCCAGGGATACTTGCGATCGTCCCTTCCCCGGGCTGCCTTTTCCCACTGAGCTTCTGTTGGAAGCTTGAATCTTAATACTCTTTTTTGGGACAACCAATCACAATAGGCTTTTGCATTATACCAAGAGATTCCTACTATCGGATAATTGTCATCTTCTAAGGCTGATCCAAATCTCTTATAAACACCACTATCCCCGGTTTTTATATTATCCTTATGTCCCTTCTCCAACCACTCAGGACAATGAGATTTTATATCATTGACAAATTTCATATACTGCTTTACCGATACCTCAGTCTTTCCTATCCAGTATCCATCCAGGTAAACTTTACGAGACGGCTTTTCATCAATTTCACCATCACTTGAGCCCATGATAAACTCGCCTTCAGGGATATATATCATAACAATCCCATCTCGATACTGGGCCTCCCAAAAGCCTTTTTTATTTTTTTCAACTTTTATACCTTTTGATTCCACAACTCTTACATCATAAGGTTTTCCATGCAATAAATTCATTAGTGGATCTTTGAAAAAAATACCGATAGCAAACAACGCAATTATAAGAACAGCAGCTAAAATCCATTTCCTCTTTGGAACTCTTTTTGGTATTCTTTCTTTTTTCTTTACCTCTTTCGTTACATCTACTTCAACCGTTTCAGGCTTCTTTTCTACAATTTTTAAGGGTTTTTCCGGTTCCTTTTTCAGGTAGGTGTGCACAACTTTTACCAATCGATCCAAATGCTTCTCAAGTGGTGGTGTAAACGCATCCATCCATTGGCAGCGATCCTCTAGCGCTCTCAAACCCTTCATCGGGGAAACATTCTCTATTCGGAACGGTATAATCGTTATATTTTCCCGCAGCGTGCGAGTAACCTCTTGGACAACCCAGGGGGATTTATTTGTATTCGAGGAGAAAACCAGGACCATTATTTGGGATTGCATGACCGCCTCGATCATTGAATTCAGCCAATCACCACCCGGTAAAATGTCCCGATGAGCCATCCAACAGCGGATACCTCTGGATTCCAGTGCAGAGCAAATCTTTTCGGCAATAGGTAGATCGGATTGGGTAGAATCCCCTTTTTCAGTGGCGTAGGAAATAAAAACCTGGTGCCCTATGGTAACAGGTTGTTTTCCTATGGTTTGCATTATTCATGGTCTCCGATGTAGTTGTTTGTATCTTTAACCTGCAATTCAGATACCTGAAAGCTAAGGAAGTTTGTTATTATTTCATCGGTGGTATATGATTTGACCTTCTTTTGTTTCTTGAAATGTAAGTCATTGCTCCATATTGGAAGTTTCAACTTAAGAGACAAAGCGATGAATGGCGCATCCTTCTTATCAATATTCTCCATCTCTTTTTCTGCTTCCGTTAAAAAGCTGGAAAACTTACTAAATGGAATTACTGAAATATGAGATTGTATAAGAAGAAGTAAAAGTTCAAGGTTTTCCTTTTTTAACCCTGATTTCTTTAATATTGTTTCTTTATACTTATTGATCTCTGTAAATACAAACTCCGGTGCAAATAGATTAAACGAATCTGAAAGGATAATCTTCCTTGTAGTAGAGTCTTTTAAAAGTGAAGAAAATATTATATTTGTGTCTATGACAAAAGAATCCATTAATCGTTATAGTGATTTTATTTTCTTATAAACGCTTTTTTTTACCAGCTCAGATAAATACTCAACATCTTTTTCGGTCAATTTACTTTCAGCAGCAAGCTTTTCAGCCATCTCTATTTCAATCAACTTCTTTATAAAACCTCTCTTTGCCAAATAAAGACCAAATTCATCCCTGGTAAACAATTCTTCATCTTTGGGAATGTTTATTGTCAATTCCATATTCCCTCCTTTTTTTACTGAATATTTTTGGAGAAATAATAAACACTATATCACCACATTTTTCCAATTTATTTCTAAACATATAATAATTATAATATTAAAAAGATAATTTGACAATACCTAAAAAACCGGGGGCGGTGCGTGACTTTAATAGAAAAAGAGGTAGAAAAAGTGCCAGTCAAAATTTTAATACGTAGGGAGAGTTAAGAGTTATGACAATAATCCCTCTGTGTTTTCTGTGTATTCTGTGGGCTCTATTTTCATGGTAGACCAGAAAATTCCCCACGTAATTATTGTTTATTCCTTTGATTCAAGCGCCATTTTTTATACTTAATTTTTTTAATATTTATGGTATGAAAATATTAATTTTATTAATTTCTATATTAATAAAATTAATCTTTTGAGGTAAATTTTTTAATATTTTTAATTTCATCTCAATTAATATGCCTACTAAAAAAAAGAGAAAATAGAAAATAGACGCTGCCTGTAAGTAAATAATTAAGCTCAACGTGAAACTTAAAACATTCCATCTCTTAAGGTTGACAATAAAGAATAAAAATACTATATTTAAACGGGTTAAAAAAAATGACTACTGTTGAAATAAAATCATTATTGCATGAGAGTATTGAGAAAATAAACGACAGAGCGCTCTTACTATCAATTAAAGACCTAATGACAAAAAAAGGGGACAAACAAATATCTGGAAATGGGAAAAAATTTGATCCTGTGGTTAAACAATTAAAAGGTTGGATTCATTCACTTGAATTACCCCAAAGATGGAGAACTGACGGAATTGCCCCTCCCAATTATGATTGTAAAAAATTAGCCGGGAAGATTGTTGAGGCTTTATATGAAGACTTCTCAATCATTCCAATACGAATAGCTGTCAGTATTGAAGAAGGCATCTATCTGAAGTATAAAAATTTTGACAATAAGAAAGTATTGGAAATTGAAGTTTATAATGATAACCTGGAAATTGCGGCTATTCTGACAAAGAATAACCAGGTAATAAAATCCGTCGATATTGAAAAAGAGAATTTCTTTGAAATGGTAAAACTTTTTAATGAATAGTGAATAGTAAATTCCCAGAAGCCCTAAAAATAAACAAGAGAAAGAAATTGGCTACCTGTGAATTTAATAATGATGATAAATTATATCATGCTTTCAGCATAGAAGATTTAAGTGAAGATGGTATTATAGAGGTTAACAGCATTCGATTCCCGGATTTTTCATGCAACTGGGGGAGATTTTCCAAACCCGTGCATGTCAGGTTCAGAAAGAATGGAAATATGACGGATGGGTGCTATTCCTTTACGGTTCTAACATCTAGATATAAAGGAATAGCAACTCCTGTTCACGATCCGATTGATGATGAATCTTTCCCAAATTATTCACATGTAGAAGTGAGAGAATTGTACGAGGGGGAGGATATTTTGTTTGAGCCGCCCAAAAATAGAAAGAAAAAAAAATCCTCTAAAGGCAAAAGGTTGGAATATAGAAAATATCTTTTAAACAATATTGAAATTGAATTAGAATTAATTTAAGTTCTTTTGCCTGACCCTTAATTTTTTACTCAAAAGCTCTCAATGACGAACTTAAAGCACTCAATGACATTCTTTTTTAGAATATTGAGATTTTTTTCTTTTAATTTTTATATACTAATGTAAAAGGAGGAAAAAATGAGAAAATTACTTTTCGTTAGTTTATTTTTGTTTGTAATGGTTGGGATGGCTTATTCAGATGCTCTTCTTGGAATAATCAGTCCCAATGGAGGTGAAGCATGGCCCTTAGGCTCTGAAAAAGAAATCCGCTGGTCGGCCGATGAAAGACTCACAAATAACGTTAGGCTAATCCTTTTTAGAAATGGAACACGAGTGGGAGTTATTGCCAAAAACCTGAATCCCAGACCGGGTGTTTATACCTGGCTGAAGGCAGGACAATATGATGGAGGAATGGCAAAAGCAGGTTCAGGATATAAAATAAGGATTAAAGAGGAGGGCGGCACTGCAATGGATCAAAGCGATAAGCCTTTTTATTTAACCCTGGCGAAAAAGCCACCCGTAATAATATCGATCAAGGTAACCAATCCCAAAGAGGGCGATAAGTGGAATAATGGGGAAACCAAAACCATCCGTTGGGAATCCGCACTTAAGCCGCCCTTCAAGGTAGAACTTTACAACGAATCCAAGGTACTTGTAAAGGAGTGTAATGACATCCGAAATAGGCCTGTCTTACAATACCCCCCTAAATATACGCTGATGTGGAGAGTACCTGAACTAGAAGGAAATTTCTACATCCGCGTGTCCAAAGGGGCTGCATCCGGCTTTAGCGGAAAATTTTATATCCATGCCGAGCCCAAATAAATGATAATTGGAAATTGAGAGATACAGCAATAAAGCATACAGCGGCACGTTCCTGAACCAAATTTTCAAAAAAGCGGGACGTGCCCGAATACCACTAAGATAAAGATAACAAATCCGAAATACGAATATCGAAATCGCGTGGTTCCAAACAAATCCAAAATTCAAATGTAAAAAATTCAAGACAAAAGCGCCAAAATGTTTGCTGTTGCGGTTTTTGTTTTGGTCATTTAGATTTTGGTCATTTGAATTTGTTTCGAATTTCGGATTTCGTGCTTCGAATTTAGTCTTATCCTAGTGGCATTCGGGACGTACCCCTGACCCCCCATTAGCACCAAATTAACAATTAATAATTAACCATTGATTATTGATTATTGACTATTAATTATTTTTTATTATTAAAGAGGGACAGCCGAGAAAAAGATTCTTTCCATTGGTCAAGCCCTTTCCTACATCTATAAGGTTATGGTAAAATACAATACTGAAAAAACGAATATATTGAAACAATGGACAAATTGAAACATTCATCCACCCTTCAATGGACCTTATTCATCACCGGCCTTTTATTGCTCCTTTTTACCTTGATCTACGGCAGCACCGGATGGCCTTTTATTGCTCTATGCTGTGCTATTATCATATGTTTTGAATATTTTTTCACCTTCAGGGAGAACAAAATCTTTAACCCCTATCTATTGATGATATTCTCACCGCTGCTATTGATTTACTATTCTTCTATAGCAGATTTTAGAATTCGCGTATTCTGCTTTATCCTCTTTATATACATATTTAATGCAGCCTATGCAAGAGGTATGAAAAAAATAAAATTTTCCCTGCTAAAGGCAAAACCTATAAACATCTGGCTCACCGCCTTTTTGATATTCTCACTGGTTTCCTTCATTATTTATATGCGGGGCATCCATCTCTCCGGCGACGAACCGCATTACCTGATGATTACCCAGAGCCTGGTGGAAGACGGCGATTTCGATTTGAAAAACAATGTTGAAGAAAAGACTTATCTCAATTATATCCCTGTGGAAGTACGGTTTCACGGCGGTGAAATCAATGGCAAATACCGCTCCTTTCACCTGCCAGGGGTCTCCTTCCTTTTGATCCCCTTTTACTGGCTCTTCAAACTGCTGGGAGGTGCAATCCCTGCATCCCTCTACTTCCGGCTGGCAGGGTCTGTGATTAATGCCTTCTTTGCATTGGCTCTCTTCTATATTCTAAAAAAAAATTTTCCCGGGAAAGAGATCACACACCTCTGGTTGTTGTTTCTCTGCATTTTTCCTCTGGTTTTCCACTCCATCCATCTCTACCCGGAACTTCCGGCTGCCGCGTTAATGATAGGTGTGTATATTTTTACTTTTTCCGATAAAAAGAATTATCTCCTTTCCGGTCTTTTCCTCTCATTCATTCCCTGGTTCCACGTCAAATACCTCCCCCCGCTGGTGGTCTTAACCCTGGCGATTCTTTACCACTTATTAAAACCCTTTAAACCCTTGCAGCTCAATAGAGAGAAAATCACGCAGCTCATCCGTTTTTTTGTCTTTCCGGTTATCAGTCTTATCCTGATGGTGGTCTTTTGTAAGACGTTATACAATACGTACAGTCCCACCAATATTTTTCCCAAAGAGAGTTACTGGGCAGTACCGCTCTGGCTGCGAATCAAGGTCTTTTTTGCCTATTTCCTGGACCAGAGAGACGGGCTTTTGTTTTACAGTCCCCTGGTTTTCCTCACTTTTTTTGGACTGAAAAAGAAGCTGAAAGATCGGGGTCTGCTGCTGGGGATTGCGCTTTCATATATCCTGTTTCATGCCTTTACGTCTCTTAGAGGCGCATACTCGCCAGCAGGACGGCCATTGGTATTTGTGATATGGATTTTTATCCTTTTTATTGCTCATTTTTACTATCATACGCTCATGGAAAAATCCCCTTTCTCTAATCATTTTTCCTACAAGGTGTTGACTGGCTTAAGCTTTTTTGTCCTGGTCTGGTTCTTCTATTACCCGTTGTTTATGTATCAACCGGTATTTGCAGGAACTGTTGAACGGGCCTCGGGTCTCAATCTTTTTTTTGGCAGTAACTACATCCCGTTATGGACATTGTTTCCCTCTTTTTTAACCTCTCCCACCAGCAGTCACCCGGCCAATCTGGTGTGGATCGGTCTCCTGGTCCTTTTATTGATTATCTATTATTTTAAACCGTTTAAAGAATTTAGGTTTCCGCTTTTAAGCAGGCGAAAAGAGATTATTATTTTATTATTATTCTTTGTTTTTACCTTCTTGTATTGTTTTTATCCTCATGTTCACCTGATACCGGAGAATAAATATATCGGTAAAAGCGTTAGTTTTTTCAACAACTCCAAAAATTTCCATTATGTGGAGGATAGAGAGGGCTTCCGGATCAAAGGAGGTAACAATTACGATATTTTTATCGACCGGAAAATGGTTACACAGGAAAAAATCATCTTCCGCTTCACCCATACCGACGTAGTGGATATCTTCATACTTAATGGAAAACAACGACTATTTCAATCTGATAAGAAGCCAACCAGTACCTTTACCATAAAAGTATCTTCATTAAAAACATTAAACGTCAGGGACAAGCTGGTTTCCCACCTTGCCATTAAAACACAAGCCAAAGAAAAGGATGTTTTCCTCTGGTTGGAGATTGAGTAAGATTAGTAGGTAGTAAGTAGTATGTAGTAAGTAGTATGTAGTAAGTAGTAAGCGCTTTTCAGTGAAATCTTGCCAGGAAATGGCAGAAAATGAAAAATTCGAATATCGAAATACGATGCTAATCTGTGGAAAAACGGTGGCGGTGCATGAGTTTATGAGTTTTTTATATTATTATTGAGTCATGAAGCGTGTAAGGGGACTAAAAAAGGGTCAAGCAAGAATTTCTCATTTGAAAAGAAAAAATAGGTTTATTTTTTCTTTTTAGAATAGGTTTGCCAATTCTTAATTACATCCGATGCCTTCTTAAGTACTGGATCTTCATGCGTATAAATATCTTGTTGGGTTCGATGAACCGTGATATCCGGTTGAGCGACAAATTCACGTAATAAGTTGTAATATTCCTCCTTAAAGGTCGACGTTTAGCCGTTTAGCCATAAAACCATTAAAACGGAAATTCGTTACGCAAGGTTCCCAGTCATCAAAAAAATTATTCGTTCTGTTGTTGACTTTCCATCTAAGTTTCACTAAAATAATCTAATATAAAAAAAATTTGAGATCAAGGAGGTTTTTTTAGAGGATTTAAATTATGAGACGTAAAATTGGAAAACGAAAAAAACGCCTTTCTCATCAATTTTTTATTATTTATAGTTAAGAACAGAAAAAAATGTCTTTTTTTGAGGTATTCGTTGTAATTAATTTATTTGCCATATTTCCTATAATAGGGGGCATATTATCATATTTAAAAAAAGATTATTTTAGTCGGGGATTTTGTTTAAGTCTTTTGACCGGATTATATGGAGTAATTTCGATCGCCTTGTCTCCTAAAAGTCATGCAAAAGAGGGCGATGAGTATGATGAACACAATTGGCCCCCCTATGCTCTATATGCAATCCTTGCAATAATTGTTAGTATAATAATCATATGGATTGTCGGTTAGTTTAAAATCCTTATTTGTATTTTAAGTTTTACCATTCCCACAAATCGGACAAGCCGGAACCAAAAATAAGTTAAGTTCCTAAAGTTGTGGCGCGCCTGCGGCGCGATACCTTTTAGACTAAAAGATATATGGCGCGGGGCGCCGCCTAAACTTTAGGCACTTTAGCTCACTTTAGTCACCTTAGGCACTTACCTTACTACCTACTTCCTTCTAAGACTCCTGGGATTGACCGGAATTTTTCCTAATAAAAAGCGTTCAGCCATCTCGTCGATCACCAGCTTGGGCTTCTCTCTCTCCACCACTTCCGGGTAAAAATTTAAATTCCAATCCCACACATATAAAACCCGTGAAAAACTTTCCGATAAAAAGTGTCTTAATCTTTGGTAAAAAGAGTCATGCACCATCATGATATTAGGAAGCGGCGCTGTTTTACATTCCCTATAACTCTGGCGGACGAACCTGGAGATATTTTCCAGGTTGTGTCCGGCGGCTGTTAATGAAGGATTGGGTATAAGGCGTACAATATGTTCTCTTAATACTTCCAGGTGCAGGGATAACATTTCAGCCAGGTCTCCGCCGGCTTTGTTCAATATTTTAATCTTAAACCGAGTAAGGGGCAAAGGCTCAGCCTCCTTAAAATAACGGGTAATAAATTTCATAATTTCCCGGTAGGCAATATACGCACCGTAATCATTCCAGTGTGTATCGGTGCGGGAGTAAACCGGGTACTTGTTTTTGGCATCCAGCAGGACGTTTCTAAGGTCCAGGAAAGAAACGGTTGAATGTTGTTCCAGGTATTCGACCAATTGATCCATCCGGGAGCGGGGATGGACTTTACGAATTCGATCTGGCATAAATTCCGGGTAGATGGTGTTTTTATTGGGGGCAATTACAAAAAGGTAAAAAATCCCCCTGGCTGCCAACCACGCTTGCCGTTCCTCTAAAAGGTTTTTCCACTGCTCCAATTCTTCAATACTAAATGGGTCGGCAGATCGGAAATAATCGACTGTACCATGCCGGACAACTGTCTTGTCCATAAAGAGCCAGCCCTGCTGACCTACTAGCACTTTGGGCACGGCAGAAATGTCAAATAGTTTTAGTTTTAGCAGGTTGTTCAGATAAATCAGGTGAGCTCGTCCCGCAAAATGATCATTATAGTAAGCGTTGTACTCTCCTGGATACTGAGAAATCGCATCAAACCTGAAATCCGGTTTCACTGCCATTTTCCGTTTCTCCACCAACCTGGATTTGGAGGTGATGAAGAATAACCCATCCAATAAAGGAAAAAACAAGATGACCAGGAAAAGCAAGCTCATATTGGTCATCACCTTGCGATTCAGAAACATAAAAAATCCTCGGGGATTAAAAAAGTGAAGCAAGTAGAAGAAAAGCAGGGAGATAAAAGGTGATAGGAGATAGAAAAAGATTTTCTTGCTCCCGGCTTGATTGATAAATCGACAAAACGCTTCATCCATGGTGACAAACGATTCGTTTCCAATGGTCTGGATATAAAGGGAATTGTTCTTCATATAATGTTTCCCAACCTGATGTGACTGTTGAGGATGAAATAATTTTCTAATTTTCTTACCGGTCCATTCATATTGGTTAAGGAGGCTTTTTAATATTATTTTTTTAATCACAATCGTACCGGGTTTTTCCCCCAGGAGTAATCTCATATTTTTTAATTTTCGTGAGGGCAGTTTGAAAACCACTGGTTGATATTCCTTCGACGGAGACGGATATACATGGTCATCCAGGGGAGGATCATTATCAATGTAGAGTCGATATTGATCCTCGGTTTGATCCTGACTCTGGTTATCTAGCGTACCTTCATACTGCACGTTTACCTGCAAAATCAATTGCAGGTTCGTTCTCAACTCGTTTGTGCGGATATAATACAATGATAAGAGAAAAAATAACAGCGTAATCATGAGTTCAGCAAGGAGTTTTCTGTTTTTTACTATTTTGAACGCTTCTTTTCTGTTTCTTTCTGTGGGCATTTTAATCTAAAACCTGAAATAGATAAAGGGGTTATAGGTACCCGCTGTCATAAACATCGTACTGGTCAACAGGACAAACGTTAGATAGAGTGTATAAACCAGGGAATAACTTGTTTTTAAAAGGTGCTGCATTGGTTTTCTTTTTTGGGTTTGCCAGCGAATGGTGACCCCTTCGAACCACTTTTTTAATTGGGGGAAAAGGGGAAGAGAGCCGATGATACCAATGATGATAAAAACCACTACCTCTGCGTTGAGGTATAAGGCTGTATAATGCACTGTGCCACTGCCTTTTCCAAATCCGAACATGGCTTTTAAGTACTCAAACGCATAGGCCAGGTTGTCGGATCGGAAAAAGACCCATGCGATGACTACCATCGACTGGGTAAAAGGGATGCGGAGGTACGGTAATTTGCGTTTCAGGAATTTTCTCAGGCCTGCGTGTTCAATGACCAGCAGGAAGCCGTAGAAAGCGCCCCAAACGAAAAATGTCCAGTTTGCCCCATGCCATATCCCGCACAGCAGGAAGGTGGAAAAGACGCTGATATAATAGGACCAGTCTTCGGCCTTGATATGCAGCGCCCTGTCCTGTTTGATTTTTCGCAGCATGACATAGGCAATAGGCAGGAAAAGGTAATCCCTGAGCCACTTGGCCAGGGAGATATGCCACCGGGTCCAGAACTCTTTAATGCTTTTGGCTATATAGGGGTAGTTAAAATTCTCTAAAAACGTAAACCCACACATACGGCCGATACCAATGGCCATATCCGAGTACCCGGAGAAATCAAAATAGATTTGCAGCGTGTAGCTGATTATCCCCAGCCAGGCCAGGCCAGCGGTCTGGTGCTCGGCAGGAATGGAAAAGACCTGGTTGGCAGTTTTTGCCACTGTATCTGCGATCAACACTTTTTTACCCAGCCCTATGATGAATCGTTTAACTCCTTCGGCAAAATCATCCAGGTGAATCTCCCGCTCCTGGATTTGACGGGAAAGGTTAAAATAAGGCGTGATGGGACCGATGATTAATTTGGGAAACAAAGCCATATAAAGGCCGAAATTAACGGGATTCCTGTCAATGGGTAATGTTTTTCGATAGATGTCGATGATATAGGAAAGGGCCTGGAAAGTAAAAAAGGAGATACCAATCGGCAGGTGGATGGGCTCTATTGGGCCTGACATATCCAGGTTATCCAGTATAAAGTTCGTATACTTAAAATAGATCAACAGACCGAGATTAAAGAAAACAGCGATAAAAAAAACCGTTTTTTTTAGATATTTACCATTGGTTTTATCTATCAGCAGTCCCAGGATATAATTTCCTACGATCGATACCAGCAAAAGCAATACGTACTCACCTTCGCCCCAGGCATAGAACACAAGACTGGCGATGAGAAGAAAAGAGTTATGAGCCTTTTTTTGGAGGAGAAAAAAAAAGATAAAAAAGACGGGTAAAAAGAGAAATAAGAAAATCAACGAGCTAAATTCCATTCATTATTCCTATTTTACAGGTGAATTTCGCCAAAGGAAATTCTAATGAGGGGTAATTATACTATAAGTCATTAAAAAAGACTAGATTCAAGGCATTAAGAGCAAAGGTGACTGTTGATTATGACGGTTCACCGTCACCCAGAGACGATGAAAAATAATAACGGAACGCGAAAGGATGGGCAGGCGATGCCAGCCCACTACACATCTCATATATCCTAGAGGAATCGTAGGGAACTGGCATCGCCTGTTCCCCAATTTGGGTATTCTCATAGCAGTTCAAAAATTCTACCAGTTTTGAAAAATGATTAAACCATTGAAGGCAACAATGCGTACCTTATCTTATGAAAACGATATTTTCAAAGACCTGGTTTTTGATTTAAGGAGAATTTAAAATGGCTGTTGTTCGAAAGCTTTTATCACTAACACTGATCGTTTCCGGTTTATTCATATTCATATCCCAGGTGCAGGGGCAGGAACAGGATGCATATGAAAAACGGCTGAACAAACTTCAACCACCGGATAAAGTAATGGATGCCATCGGTGTTAAACCAGGCATGCTTATTGGTGAAGTGGGCGCTGGCAATGGCCGATATGCAGTCAAAATGGCCGAGAGAGTCGGCCCCCTCGGCAAAATCTATGCCAATGATATCAACCCTGTTAAAATTAATTACCTCAACCGTCGCTGCAGCCGAAACGGAATCACAAATATCGAAATCATACTGGGAACCGTTACCGATCCTAAACTTCCAAAAGGGAAACTGGATATTGTCTACCTCATCAATACCTTTCACCACCTGGACAAACCCATTGAACTGTTGAAAAACATTATTCCCGCACTGAAACCCGGAGGTAGACTGGTGGTTATTGAACACGAAACAGAAAAATCAGGTCACATGGATGGGCACAGTTCCCATCAAAAAACAGTACTAAAAAAGGTCCAGGAAGCTGGCTTCAAACTGGAACGAATCGAAACCTTCCTGAAATTGGACAACATCTACATCTTTCAAGTAAATAATTAAAAATTACCCTATCCCTTTATCTTTTCTATTCCTTCTTTGAGACTTTACTATTTTTTGTATGTTTAGTATTATTGTTAGTTGTTTGTAAAATAAGGAAAAAATGCTATGTTCGTATTTAAAAAATTCTTTAAGCAAAACAAAATACTCTTATGGTTTCTTATTTCAATTGTCATTCTCTCTTCATGTAAAGGAATAGACTCCTCCACACCGAATAATGACGAACACACCTACCGACTTGTCATCTTATATACAAACGATGAACATGGCTGGATGGAGCCGACAGCTACACATGGGGGTGCAGCTGGTATGATGGGATTATGGAAAAATAACGACGGTTATACAGAGGATGGCCCTTTTTTGGTTTTGAGCGGCGGTGATATATGGACAGGACCTGCTATTTCCACATGGACCCAGGGAGAAGCTATGGTTGACGTCATGAACGCTATGGGCTACGACGCTGCCGCCATTGGAAACCATGAATTCGATTTTAAAATTGAAGGATTCAACCAGCGAGCCGCTCAATCAAACTTCCCATTCCTCTCTGCGAATATCCGGGAAAAAGACACAGGTGCAATCCCTGATTTTGCAACACCCTATATCGTCAAAGAGGTCAATAGTATAAAGGTTGGCCTGATTGGATTGACCACCACAACCACGCCTTTTAGTACGTTCCCGGATAATGTAAAAGACTTTGATTTTATTGCGTATGATACGGCATTAGGGGAAATCGTGCCCCAGGTTATAGGGGAGGGTGCAGAATTACTAATCGTTGTTGGGCATATCTGCCGCTCAGAAATGGAAGCATTAGCACCCTATGCGGCTGAACTGGGTATCGCTATTATTGGGGGCGGACATTGTCATGAACGGGTAAACGAGTCTATAAATGGTGTCACCATCATCGAAGCTGGCTCATATATGACGCACTATATCAAAGTTGACATTCTTTTCGACACCGCAACAGATACAATTATAAGCTTAACCAGAAACATTTATGAAAATACAGGTGGTACTCCGGATCAGGATATTGAAACCGCGGTTTCTTTTTGGCAAGATGAAGTAGAAGAGACACTTTCCGAAGTTATCGGGTACGTCAATCAAGAGATTGATCAGTTTTCACCGGCGATGCATAACATGGTCACTGACTCCTGGTTATTCAGTTATCCAACCGCCGATATCTCTCTCACGAATACCGGAGGTATTAGACAGTCTATACCGGCAGGAAATATTACATTTGGGACAATTGTTGGCGTATTACCGTTTGAAAATGATATCGTTGAAGTAGAGTTGACCGGCGCGCAATTGATTGAGTGCATTGGTGATTTGGTGGTGGGTGGAATGACAACGATTGGTGGCTATCAACTTTCCGATGGAACCCCTATTAACCCAGGCACAACCTATAGAATATTGACTATCGATTACTTATACAGCCGATCGGATTATTGTTTTCAATATTACGATCCAAATCCTTACAATACCTCCATTCACTACCGTCAACCTGTAATTGATTGGATAAGATCGTTAAATACATCAGCGGCAAATCCATTGGACAATTATTTGGATCATACTCCCAGAAAATAAAAAAACAGGCGCCCCTCCTTAGGTTTAAATTATTCTAAATCAAAGGAGGGGCAAAATTCAACATTAGCAGCCCCAAATCGGCAAGGTCCAGCATACGGAATATTGGGTATTTGACACAGTTGTCTGTGTTAGGGGATCGCTCTCACCACCCTTAACAGAAGCCATGGCTTCCTCATCCAGGTTTGCCACCGTTGTTTTGTTAATTACCAGCCTTTTGTTGAATCTGTTTGTTTTCATTTGTCTTCTCCTTATTTTAATTTTCGTCATGTCAAACGTTTTTGAGACAAAAAATAAAGAGCAATAATCGTGCCAAACTGGATTGTTCACAAATGCCCTTTATTGATGGGGCTTTTCAAATAATTAAATTTTTCATGGGTAAAAATAATCTCGCTATAGGGAGACCGTTTATATTGAGATAGAGAATAAGTAGTCCATTTTTTAGTTATATAGGTGATTGCAAAGGTCTCGTTATGGGGAGATGCAATCTCCTTATAGCAGGATTTAATGAATAAACGGTTTCTTAATCATCGGTTATTACAAATTGAGTGACACCGAGACGACCGTTTTACTATTTACTCCCATATCCTATTTACTCTCCCCTTCATTGATGACGAATATAGTGGGGCAATTCCAAATTGTGAAAGCGCTTTCTGCCTGTCCCATTTTTTCTATTTCGTAAGAAGAAAAAAGAGAAAAAAGGGACAGGCGAAAAAAACGGGCGAAAAATATATCACCCACAACTCGGGGTCTGACACTCAGCTTCTGAGCAATCACATTCACTCACACATCGTGTGAACCCAAGTGTTGCTCCTCCATGAATGATTTTTTTCTCATCATCATTCAAGGAAGTGACAAAACTCTGAACCTCAAGGTTTTTAAGGTTCAGTTTAATATTTTAGACATTTTCACTCCTCCTTTGGTTTAAATTACTCCGCGACGCGGGGACCCTATATACGGAATAGTTATTGTGCCACGTTCAAACTACCTGTTCAAACCTGCATAAAAAATGAAAATTCCTCTACGATCAATGTTAGCAACCCCAGAACCGCATATGCGGGCAAGGCACCTTTTTTATCCTGCTACATTTGTTACCCAAAAATCAGCCCAATTCTGCCTAGCAACCATAATCAATGGTGTAACAAATGCACCAGGTCTCTACGGTGAAAGGTGTCGGCGGGCATTTAACCGGACAAATAGATGCACAATACGAATCACACGATTGAAAATCAGTTGAGACCCCACCTTGGATGCGATTCATTTCCCCGTCGCCCAGGTTAGCGATGGTCGTTTTGTTCAACGTTAATGTTTTGTTGAATTTTTTTGTTTTCATTCTTTTTCTCCTTTTTTTTATTTTTTCAGCCTTATGAGCAACCTCGCTCACTCAGACCAAACCATGATTAGCAACTTCTCTTCCAAAATCGAATTTCCCCCTGAAACATTGACTGACAGGGATTTCAAAAATGTCCAGGAATTCCTTTTTTTTAAAGTAGACCCATGGGCCTATTTACGTTGGTAAAGGGAATAGCTCAAAAGGCTAAAATGACTATCCAATCAATTGATTAACCGGTAGACCCATAAGTCTATCAAATAGGCCTATGGGTCTATCGATTCAGTGGCTAATTTCGCGGATCGATCTTATATCTATACATTAAACTCATGAAGGTTTGATAATCCTTTTTATCCACATTCAGGAGTTGGATCATTTTTTTAAAATTATTTGAACTTTCAATATAGGCTTTCTTCAATACTTTTTTAACAAAATGCCTGTCAACGTCTCGATCGATAAAGAGTGCCCATAAACCGTCCCAGAAACGTTTGCCCGCTTTTATCTCTTCCCAGACCCATTCGCTTTTATTCGTTTCATCCTCGTCTTCGGATTCGAAGGATTTTTTATAAATGCCCTGTTTGATAATGGACTGGATATCGTCTCCTGAGATTGGGCTGTCAAGCATAATGCCGGCCCGTTTTAAAACCGTGATTAATTCCCGGACATTACCGGGCCAGTTGTAATTTAAAATGACCTCCCAGAAACTCTCTTCCACTGTTTTGCCTTCCAGATATTTTTGATTTTCCAGGACCAGTGCTCTAATATCTTCTTTCCTTTGCCGCAGGGGTGGGATTTCTATTTCCAGTACATGCAGCCTGAAATACAAATCTTCCCGGAATTCTTCTTTTTCAATGGCTTTCAACAAATCCCTGTTGGTGGCGGCAACAAGCCGTACATCGGCTTCTCTCTCCAGGGTGTCACCCACCATGCGGTATTTTTTGGTTTCAATGAATCGCAGGAGTTTGGCCTGGAAGGATAACGGCACTTCGGATATCTCATCGAAGAAGAGAGTACCTCCTTCGGCTTCGGAGACGAGCCCTTTTTTGTCGAATTTGGCATCGGTAAACGCACCCTTTTTATGACCGAAAATTTCACTCTCGAAAAGGTTTTCATTGATACTGGGTGTGTGGACCACCACGAAATTTCCTTGCCTGCCGGAATATCGATGAATCTGTTCCACCAGGTAATTTTTCCCCACCCCGGTTTCCCCTTTCAACAAAATGGGTTCCTCTACCAGGGAATACTTCATTACCTGTTTTTTTATTTTTTTCATTGCTGCACTGCAGCCGGTAATTCCCCTCGCCTTTTCCTGGCTTCTCCGTATGAGTTCAACCGTATCGGCCAGCATATCCCCCAACATTTTAAACATATCCCGTTCACAAGCGCTGAAGGATTCCTTTTTTCCACTGTCAACATAAAGGTACAACTCCGTCCCGATGGGGTAAATTAAGATACACTTAATTAATAACTGGGCCGCAGATTCCGGTATAAACTCTTTCGATGATGTGATGGCCACGTTTTCTTTGCGTATCCACTTCCCGCTATCCAGACTCTTTTTTATATAGCTTTTGGAAAACCCCCAACCTTCCAGGACGGTTTTACCACTGATTTCTCTCCCTTTATGCCAGAGGATTCGTCCATCCCTGTCGTATACCATGGCAAGGGAAACGGCCTTTTCTTTTAATATTTCCCAGATTCTGGCTTTTATAATCTCAATCATCCGTATTCATACCTCCTTAAGAGATTATAATAAATAGCGAGGGACTTTTCAACATGACGCATCTCCCCAAATTCACCACCTGAAGGTGGGTGAATTTAGGGTTCAAAGTTCTGTGTTCAATGTTCAAAGTTGAAAAACGTAGGACTTTGAAAGAGATTTTTGATAGCTATAAAAAAACATTGAACATTGAACGTTGAACACAAAATCCACCGATTACCTAATTTTAGGCGGTGGATTTTGGTCTTGATTCGCCAATAGACCTATGAGTCTATTTGATAGACCCAGGAGTCTACCGGGCAATATGCCGAATGGATAGTAATCTTATGCGTGTTTCGATTGTGTCTATAGGATTAAATAGACCTACTGGACTATTTTTAAAAAAAGAAGACATTCATAAAACCTTTAAAACCGTTATTGCTAAAGCTTTTGGCATGAAATTACGTTTGGCAAAAAAATTGCTGCTTATATTCTGGTTTGACTGTGTCGAGCTGCTCTTCGGACTAAGATAAAATAGAAAAGGAGAAAGATAAATGAAGAGAAAAAAAATGGAAAAAAGGTTCGCGTTGAACAAAGAAACCATTGCCGATCTCACCTGGGATGAAATGGCTGCTGTACGCGGCGGAGAGATTACGTGTGGTGTTTCATGCGCGTGTACCCCGACTAAGACGACGATTAACCCACCCAAAGAATCCTCGGGAGGGACTTGTTAGCCGTTAACTGGCGGGAGATATGAGCGAGATAAGCTTTTAAGGGTATTCAGCACGATTTGTGCCGATGGCCGCTGAGTATTTTGCTTTGAGATCATTTCCAGAATTAAGCGGTTCAATTCACCGGGGATCCCGGGTCTGATTTTACCAGGGGCCGGTGGGGTCGTTTCGAGAACCCGGTCTACGATTGCAGACAGGGAATCCCCGGTGAATGCAATATGACCGATTAGCATCTCATAAAAAATAATGCCGAGAGAATAAATATCAGAGGCAGGGGAATAGTCGAAATCAATGATTTGTTCCGGGGCCAGGTAGTTAACGGTTCCCATAAAAACACCGGATTCGGTCACCCGGGTCTGGTATTTCATTTTGGAAAGACCAAAATCCAGGAGTTTGACAAAATTCGGGTCCCCATTTTTTTGTGTCAACATAATGTTGGCGGGTTTTAAATCCCGGTGTACGATGTTCCGGCTGTGAATCAGTGCCAGGGCATCCGTAAGCTGGGTCATGATATGAATTGCCTCGTTTAAATCGATTTGACCGTCCTCTTCGATCTTATTTTCCAGGGTTTTCCCTTGGACAAACTCCATGACAAAATAGAGTGTCTCTTCATATACCCCTCTCTCGAAGATTTTCAGAATGTTGGGATGGTCCAGTTTGTCAATGATAGCGCCTTCATGTTTAAACCGTGTTCGATTACTTTCGACTTTAAAGAGTTCTTCCTTTAACACTTTGATGGCGACGACGGATGTTTTGTCCCTGATGTAATGAGCTTTATACACCTTTCCCATCCCCCCGGAGCCAATGGGTTCCAATAATCGATATTGTCCGATGTGTTTTTGTTTTTTCCAGAAAGAAAACAAATACATATATTTTTTTAACATGAATACCAGAAAAATGAATACCAGGATAAGCCCGGCAATAAGTACATTCCTGGTAATTTCCTGGATTTTATTGGTTTTCTTTAAAATTTCGATCTCTTTTGCCCTTTTTTCCGCTTCATACCGTTCCTGGAGTTCGGCAATTTGTTTGTTTTTTTTCTCATTTACCAGTTTATCTTTTATTTTCGTAAAGAGTTTATGGTATTTAAGGGATTCCTTATAATCCCCTGAGGCGGCGTACACCTCGGAGTAACTTTCGTAAATAGACTCGATCATAAATTCATCGTTCGCTTCCTGTGCTTTCTTCAATGCCTTATTGTAATAAGATATTGCCCTTTTATAGTGATTCATTTTAAAATAACTATTCCCGATCTGGAGTAAGGCACGGCACATTCCTCCCTTGTCACCTGTTTCTTCGAATTTCTCCAGCCCTTTATGAAGGTATTTAAGTGATTCATCGTAATGATCTGATTTTAGGTATACAATCCCCATATTAAGCAGCGTATGGCTCAATCCGTATTTATTTCCTTGTTCCTTGAAAAGTTTTAATGCTTTTTTAAAATTGTCTAAAGCCCGGGTATATTGCTTCAACTCCATATAAGCAAGCCCGATGTTGTTTATACAATAAATGATGCGTCGATTTTTTACTGTTTCTTTCCCGGTTTTCAAAGCCTTTTGAAAGTATTCCAATGCCTTGCCAGGCTCATCCAAACGCAGGTAAATATTCCCAACCTGGTAGAGCGCTTCGACTGTATTCGCTTTATCATTCATTTTCTCGGACATTTTTAAAAATTCGATGATGTATTTCAATGCCTCCTCGTAATTGCCGTTAATTCGATAAAAATCTGCCACTGTTCCGAAGAATGTCCGAATACCGTTATTATCTCTTAATTCTTCAAATATATTGAATGCTTCTCGGGTAAGTTCAAACGGTTTTTTATTATCTCCCAGCGCCCAATGGGCCTTTGCCAGGTTGATAAATGCGTATGCCTTTCCCTGTTGATCATTTATTTTTTTTGATAACTCTGCTGCCCGAATGGCATATTCCGCGGACCGGGCAGGTTCTTTATGAAGAAATAGAGAACTCAATTTGTTTAAAGCTTTAACTTTTTCTTCTCTGGCTCCTTTTTGTAATTGCGTCTCCAGCTCCGTGACTTTTTGGGCGAAGGTCTTTTCTTCTTCCACATGTACACATACAATGAGGGGGAGCAATACCATTGCCATCAAGGCAACTGTTTTTCTCATATGGTCATTTTAAGGGCAGCGCTGGAAAATGTCAACCTTGGCTTTCACACCCTTTCCCTTTCCTGCCTGACTCTTTTTTTTATCAAGGTTTTTAAGATTCAATTTTAATTTTTTAGGCATTTTAACTCCTCCTTTGGTTTAAATTATTTTAAATTTAAATACTGGCAAAATTCAATTAAAGCCTTTTTTGGGCAGTAACCAATAGCTCATTAACAAGCCTTACTGAAAAGTCAAAGAACAAATTATTTCCAGGTATATAAATAGCAGGAAAGATGCCAATTCTGAAATTTTAACTAAAAGTTTTTTATATCCGTTGTTATCAGCTCATTTCTCTTTTTCCGGTAAATGGAAGAAGTCATTCTATAGGATGACCGGATTGATGAAATTTGAGGAAAATATTTATTATAACCAGTAGTAATCCCATTTTAGGGAAGTCATTCTATAGGGTGATTTGGTCACACTATAGGATGACTTTTTTAATTTTTAAAAGTTGAAAACTCTCCAAAATCCACCGCCAAGACAAGGGGTGAATTTGTTCAAGGTTCAAGGTTCAACGTTGATGAACTTAAAAGAGTCATTAACTTTTTTAAGTACTTTGAAATAAACTTTGAACCTTGAACTTTGAACATTGACCACCAAATCCACCACTTTCTAAAATTCAGGTGGTGGATTCTGGTCTTTGAAATTCTTTCCCCTTCCACCGCCCACAAAGATCGGGTATTAAAACATCAACTATACCGGAATTATGGGGTAAAATACTACTGCATGGTTTCCCCCGAAACCAAAAGTGTAGAAGTGTTTATTTTGAGAGATAGTGAATACAAAGAAATAGAAGATTTCCAGGGCGGAAAAATCACCTTTGATTTAGGCCCTTGCAGCATCGCGTTTGATTTTGGGGAACTGTTTAAAATATTTAAATAAATTTTATCAATAGAAAAAAGGTTCTCAATAACACAAAACGGGACAGACCAGAAAATGATTAAAGAATTCCTCCAAATGAATTCAGATAAGATATCTTTTTCATCATTCATCATTCATCATTAAGTTTATCAATCAATGTTAGATTACTTGATTATAATACAAAATCTATGTTAGGATAGAAACAAGGAGTTTTTTCATGAAAAAAATTGGTTTCATTTTTTCAATTGTTTTGATTTTACTTTCATCAGCACACCTCAAGGGTCAAGCGGGGATGAATGACTGGGAAAACCCCAAAATGTTCGGACAAAACAGAGAACCCGCCCATTGTACATTAATCCCCTATGAAGACCACAAACAAGCCCTCAGGGATAAACCCGCTCGGTCTCCCTATTACCTCTCCCTTAACGGAATCTGGAAGTTTCACTGGGTACGCAAACCCACGGATCGACCCAACGATTTTTTCAAACCAGGAGTAGATATCCGTTGGTGGAAAAATATCCCAGTTCCCTCCAATATAGAATTGCAAGGATACGACATTCCTATCTATATCAATGCCGGTTACCCCTTCCCTACCAATCCTCCCCGGATATCCCACGATTACAACCCGGTGGGTTCCTATCGCAGGGATTTTGAAATTCCCTCCCTTTGGCAGGACCGCCAGGTATTTATCCATTTCGCCGGTGTCAAAAGCGCCTTTTACCTGTGGATCAACGGTCAAAAGGTGGGATACTCTCAGGGAAGCATGACACCAGCCGAGTTTAATATTACACCCTATATAAAACCCGGAAAGAATATAGTGGCTGTGGAAGTCTATCGCTGGTCGGACGGCAGTTACCTGGAAGACCAGGACATGTGGCGTTTCAGCGGTATTTACCGGGAGGTGTTTCTTTTTGCTACACCCTCCATCCACATCCGGGACTTCTGGGTCCGCTGTGACCTGGACCACCAGTATAAAAATGCAGAACTACGAGTCACCCCAATCATCCGCAATTACAGGGACCAGCCTTCAGAACCCTGTAAAATAGATGTGACCCTCTATGACAGGGATGGACGAATTGTTGAAGCAAAACCATCCATGAAACAGGATATAGAACCTATTGATCCCAAAACGGAAAAAATCGTTTCCTTAACTGCCCAGGTATCCAATCCTTATAAATGGACCGCTGAGACACCGTATCTTTATACTGCAGTATTAACTCTCAGAGACCAACAAAACCGGATACTGGAAGTGGTGCACTGCTGGTTCGGTTTCAGGGATGTGGAAATAAAAGAGGGTCAATTACTGGTCAATGGCGTGCCCATTACTATAAAGGGGGTTAATCGCCATGAACATGACCCTGATTTTGGCCGGGCAATTCCTTTCAGCCGGATGCTCAAGGACATAAAAATTCTTAAACAGAATAATATTAATGCGGTACGGTCGTCCCATTATCCGGATCATCCCCTGTGGTTGGACCTGTGTGATCGGTTTGGTATTTACCTGATCGATGAAGCCAATATTGAGTCGCACGGCATGGGCTACCAACCGGATCGCACATTGGGAAATAATCCGGAGTGGAAAGAGGCCCATCTTGACAGGGCCATTCGCATGGTGGAACGGGACAAGAACCATCCTTCGGTGATTATCTGGTCGATGGGAAATGAAGCAGGAGACGGGGTCAATTTTGAAGCCATCAGTGCCTGGATACACCAGCGTGATTCCACCCGTCCGGTTCATTACGAACGCGCCGAAACCCATCCCCACGTGGACATTGTCTCCCCTATGTATGCCCCTATCGAACGAATTGTAGAATATGCGCAGCAGCACCAAACCCGACCTTTGATTCTCTGTGAATACGCCCATGCCATGGGCAACAGTGTGGGCAATCTAAAAGAATACTGGGACGCCATTGAAACGTACAAACATCTTCAAGGTGGTTTTATCTGGGATTTCGTGGACCAGGGGCTGCGGCGAAAGACCACTGACGGTCAAGAGTTCTGGGCTTACGGTGGGGATTACGGCGATATTCCCAATGACGGCAATTTCTGCTGCAACGGTATTGTCCAACCAGACCGCAAACCCAATCCCTCCTTATACGAAGTAAAAAAAGTCTACCAGTATGTAAAAATCCAACCCCTGGACCTTTTGCACGGTACGTTCCAGGTAATGAATAAATACGACTTTATCAACCTGGATTTCCTGGATATTTCCTGGGAACTCACTGAAAACGGTCTCTCGTTGCAAAAGGGGCAATTGGATCGGCTTTCTACAGCACCAGGAAAAATAGGAATCATTACGGTGCCGTTTAAAACACCGAAACTGAACCCGGACAGTGAATATTTCCTCACTGTGAGTTTTTCCTTAGCTCATCGAACCTCCTGGGCTGAAAAAGGGCATGTGTTGGCATGGGAACAGTTTCAATTGCCTTTTAACGTTCCAGCCCTTCCATATGTGGATCTAGAAAAATTGCCAGAGCTGCAATTTAAAGAAACCGAACAAACAGTCATTGTCACAGGAGAGGGATTTACAGTTACGGTGGGAAAGGCCAGTGGGTTGATGGAAGCCTGGGAAGTGAATGGCCATCCACTGATCCGTGCGCCGTTATCACCCAATTTCTGGCGGGTGCCCACTGACAATGATATTGGTAATAAGATGCCTCTCAGGCAGGGTATTTGGCGAAATGCCGGGAAGGAGCGAACCAAGGCAAAGGTAATCGTTACCCGGTTGAAGCCCCAGGTGGTTCGTCTTACTGCTCTTTGTTTCCTATTGGCAGGAAAATCTCAATTTGAAATGAGTTATACCATTTACGGGAATGGTGATATTATTATAGAAACTAAATTAATCCCTCACCCGGTTTTGCCTGACCTTCCCCGTTTGGGAATGCAGGTTGAGCTGTCCAGTGAAACCAATATGGTCACCTGGTTTGGTCGCGGCCCGCATGAAACGTATTGGGACCGCTGCACGGGTGCGGCAGTCGGTCGTTATCAAGTCCCTGTAGAAGAACAAATTCACCGTTACATCCGTCCCCAGGAAAATGGCAACAAGACAGATGTGCGTTGGGTGGCTTTAACCGGCAAAGATGGAAACGGATTGTTGGCAGTAGGGATGCCGCTTTTATATGTCAATACCTGACCCTATCGTATGAGCGATCTTGAAAAGGGAAAACACATTCATGAGCCACAGAATCGTGGAATAATCACTCTTAACCTGGATTATAAACAGATGGGCGTAGGAGGGGACAACAGTTGGGGTGCGCTGCCGCATCCCGAATACAGGCTGCCGCCAAAAGAATACAGTTATCGATTTCGCTTGACACCTATTCCGGTGAATATAAAAATCCTGGATTCTTTAATCAAACGAAGGTATGAATAACATCTGGTGTGTTAGAACCATTTGAAAAAACAGGATAGACTGAAAGCGTCGATTTTAACAGGTGGACGAAAAAGTTTATAGTAAGACCCGTATCGTATTTTAGAAGCAGGTACAGGTAAACCTGGGGCATGGAGCAATTAGCAGACAGGGGAGAATGCAATCATGAATGATGATTGAGAGTTCTTTATTGCATTATGGGCAGATTCCTGATTCTTATCCGGGTATCTTCTATTATGACGATGCTTCCCTTTTTTAAGCTATCTACAATTTGTCCCAAATTGGAAAGGAGAAGAGATACTTGCTCTATCGGTTTTCGATTTCTTGTTCTTCGAAAAATAATAACCGATGGAAATTGCTCATTTCTTAAAGCAATGATTGTACCGAAATCTGTGTCTGCTGAAACAATGATTCTTTCTTCCTTTTGGGCAAAATTAAATATCTCTTCATCAGAACATGTTTGCATATCTACATCTCTCACATGAATGACATTATGCCCATGATTTTGTAAGTGATCTGAGAAAATAGGTGAAAGGGCGTTGTCAATGAGAAATTTCAATTTCATTAACTCAAGCAGGAAAAGTGAGGGGAATTTGTTTTTCTTTTACTGCATCAGCAGCAAAATATAATGCTTCTTTTATATCTTCTTTTTCAATATCCGGGTAAGCCTCAAGGATTTCATCCTCACTCATTCCATCGGCAACCATTGCAACCACAGTGGCTACGGGGATTCTCATGTGTCGAATGCAAGGAACACCATCCATTTGGCTCTTGTCTATCGTAATTCTTGTAAATCTCATTTCATTCTCCTACCGCCTTTTACTATAAAATAAAATACAGCGTTTGTCAAATAAAAAAAGAAATGGATGAGGTAAAAAACGTAAAAAACGGGTCGTACGTCAGTGGGGTCAAGTCTTGCATTAACACATTTTTGCAATGAAAATGCTACAATACAAAAATTTGATCCTGCTATTCTGTAGCAGCAGAAGACGTAGATTGCTTATGAAAGGGATAAATGATACAATTGCCGCGTAAACACGTGAACATTTTGTACAGAAGTAGAGAAGACAATGAAAAGATTAGATACAATTCTATGTGTTTTTTTGCTACCTGTAGTGGGCAGTATCCCGGTTTTCGCCACTGTGATCGAACTGCCGGAGATTATTAATCCCGATTCTATCACCATCGGTAATGACCTTATTTATATTACTGACTTTCCTTCCGTCTATATCTACTCCCTAAAAGATTACCGCTTAATAAAAAAATTCGGCCGGAAGGGTGAAGGTCCGAAGGAATGGCTAAGATATGCACTGCTTTCGCTCCACGAAAATTACCTGGTAATCAGCGACCAAAACAAGATGCTGTTTTTCTCTACAACAGGGGAGTATATTAAAGAAATCAAGGCAAAATCTATTATTTACTGGGGAGGTAGGCCTACACCAAACGGGTTCATTGCCAAAAACCGCACCACGGAAAAAGATTTCCAGTACAACACCATCTGGCTCTATGACAAAAACCTGTACAGAACCAAAGAGATTTACCGAAACGCCTTCTTCTGGCAATATAAAAAAAGTAGCGATAAATGTAATGCCATCGAAGTCGGCGGCATCCAATTCCAGGTCTACCAGGATTATATCTTATTTAGAAAAAACCCGGACTTTACTATCGATGTCCTGGATAAGTCGGGGAAGAAACTCTATATTATCCAACTCCCTTACTCCCGTCTCCCCTTCCCCGACTCCAAAAAAAAACAATACCATCGATACTTCAAAACCGTTCCACCCTGGAAACGACTGTACCAGAGAATGGAAAAAGAAATTCATTTCCCTTCACATCTCCCGGCTATCCAAAGTTTTATCGCAGCAGATAATAAAATATATGTGTTGACCTATGAAACACGCGAAAATCAATCGAAATTCATTATCCTGGATTTGAAGGGGAAAAAATTAAAGGAGGTGTGGCTTCCTATCCACCAATCTGATCCATGGTTTCAGCACTCCCTGACCCAGTGGGTTCGCCGCGGCTGCTCCCACCCCACCTTTACCATCAAAAAAAACACCCTATATCAACTTATTGAAAATGAAGATACCGAGCAATGGGAGTTGCAGGTTACAGGAATCAATGCCAATGCACCATAAACCAACACTAAAAAAACGGGACACACCAGAAAATTCGGTCCTGTAAATGTAAACAGAAGAAGGACAAATCTGTATCGGCGAAGACAGGTTGGCGGCGCTGAGGAGTGATTTTGAAGGGGTTCAAAAGAAAGGGCTAAAAATCGGGGGAAAATGGGAAGCGTTGAGTAAGGTTTTTTTCATCAGGAGAGGCCGTAGGCTGCACCACTTAGGTGACATTTGTGGTATAATAAGCGAAATTATAAAAGGAGGAATATCTTATGATTAATTTTCGCATCTTCGTAAGTTATTGCCGAGATGATAAAGAATTAGCGGAGAAACTCACCAATTTTTTAAGGGATGAGATGGAGTTTTCCCCCCTATGGGATGCAAATATAAGACCTGGTATTGAATTTAATGAAAAAATAAAACAATTTATCTCTCATTCTCACATAGCTATGCCACTCTTTACAAAAAATTCCAGAAAAAGTCCTTGGGTACAGCAAGAAACCGTATATGCCTTAGCATTAGGAATCCCAGTAATACCATTGGCGATTGACACTGACCTTGATGCTTTTCTTTCTTTTCTACAATATATTGAATTAAAAGAAGATTTTTCTGATTTGGAAGATAAGATAAAGAAAATCAATTTTGAGAGAATTATTTTAAATCCCGCAATGAAACAACATTCGATTATTAAAATTGCAGATTTACCAAATGAACGAACTGAATTGATGGCTAAATATGCAAATTCTGTTATTGAAGAATTTGGAGAATTTGGATATATACGTCAACGCGGTGCATTTTCTACCTTTTCAATTCCTAACAAAAATGTGAAACACTCTATTTGGAAAAAATATGAAGGCAATCGTCATGGGGGTGAAAACGACCATATACTAAAACTAAATGAACGTGAGGTATTAGAAAAACATGCTCGAGAAAGAGGACTTTCTCTTATAATAGATCCAACTTTAGATCTTAAGGAACGAGGGGATGAAGCGGTAAAAACACGTCTTATTATTCTTTTAGAGTTCCTTGAATCTATTCCTAAAGAAAAATTAAAAATAGTTATATCTGAAAGAGGTAGACAGGGGAATTTAACCATAGTTGGGGATTGGTTTTTTGCTGATTCAATATCACCAGGTTTTAGGGGTTTTCGACAAACTGTTTTTAGTAGACATGCTCCGTCTGTTTTCCAAACTATTCTTCTGTTTGATAAGGAGTTTAAGGAGTTACTTGAAGGAATTAAACTAGATGCGAGCGAATCTCGTGAAAATGCACTTGAAATAATAAAAAAGAGAATAAAATCTATATCTAGGAGACCAAGGGCGCTCATTAAAAGGTTTTTGTCAGGAGGGTAGACTAATTTGTAATTGTCGATAAATCTTTGAAACGGGAGCAAAAAAAAACGGGACAGTCCAATTCTTTTCACATAATCAAAAGCCTCAAAATCCAAAACCTGGGTTGGAAACGTCTGAACAAAAACACCTTTTAATTCGTATTAATTACCTTTCAGCTAACCCGCATTTCTCATGAGAAATGCGGGTTAAGGAGGTGAACATGGTAATCAAGAGGGAAAAATCAAAGGTTTCACATCTTTTACTGGCGGCAACTCTTTTCTTTTTCCTTTCCGCCTGTCTGTTTCCGGGTATGGCCACATTTCCCGGTACACCGGCCGGGAAGCGGTTGAAGGAGCTCCTGGACCTGTTCAATCACGGCAGCCGTCAAAAATGGGGAGATTATATGAAAAAAAACTTCTCAGAAGATTTTTTAAAAGTAGCTCCCTGGCAAGAATTTCTGGATTTCTACAGTAAAATCCGTGATACCCACGAACGGTTCCAGTTGAAAGAAATCGCAAAAAATGCCACGGAGTATCAACTGAATGCTATCTTGTGGAGCCCAATAATCGAGGACTGGTACAAGTTCCTGGTAAAGGTGGAGCCAAAGCCGCCACATAAAATCGCGGGTATCAATCTCCAACCCTCCAGGCCTCCATCCTTTGTGCCCCCACCTGCCAAACTTACAGATCAGCAGATTGCGGCAGAATTGAAACGTTACGTGGAAAAGCTTGCCGGGGCGGACAAGTTCTCCGGTACCGTGCTGTTGGCCAGGAATGGAAAGATTCTCTTTAAAGGTGCCTACGGCCTGGCCAGTAAACGGTTCAACGTACCGAACCGCATCGATACCAAATTTAAACTGGGGTCTATGAGTAAAATGTTTGCCGCCATTGCCACTGCCCAACTGGTAGAAAAAGGCAAATTAAGTTACCAGGATCTGGTGGGCAAGTACCTGGATTCCGAATGGGTCCAAAAAGAGACCGCGGAAAAGGTTAAAATCAAGCATTTGTTGTCCCACACCAGTGGGTTAGGTAGTTTTTTTAACGACAAATTCTGGAACTCCTCCAGGCTGCTTTACAACGAATTCCATAACTGGAAACCGCTGGTCAAGGACGATAAACCGAAATTCGAACCGGGCAGCCGTTGGTCTTACAGCAATACCGGCATGCTGCTGTTGGGGCCGATTATCGAGAAAGTTTCGGGGCAGAGCTATTACGACTATGTCCGGGAAAATATTTTCAAACCGGCGGGAATGTCCGACAGTGATTATTTCGAGATGGATAGACCGGTGCCTAACCTGGCGATTGGGTATTATAAAGAATATACGGACAAAGGATTTAACTGGCACAATAATATATTACTCATGGGGGTAAAAGGTGGCCCCATGGGTGGTGGATTTTCCACGGTGGAAGATTTGTTTCATTTTTCGCAAACACTCATGGGAAATAAATTGGTGAGCCAAAAATCAGTGGCACTGCTGACAACCCCCAAACCTGAACTCAATTCCCTTCATTACGGTTACGGCTTTGTACTAAGGAAGAAACACAACCAGGTTATATTCGGGCACGGCGGTGCTGCGCCCGGCATTAGTTCGTGGTTGCAAATTTTTAAAGAGAGCGGTTATGTCTATATCATCCTGTCCAATTACAGCGAGAAGTCCCTGTTAATAAGATTCAAATTGGATAAGTTGATTCTCAGGTAATTACTAGTGGTATTCGTGGCATTCGGCCCTGGCACCTTTTTTCTCCCCTCAAAGGAATCTGTGGGTAATAATCTTAAATTCCTACAGCGTAAAAGGTGTATTCACTTGAAATCATGTCGATTTTTTATATAATTATAGACATGAAAACATTAGCAGAGAAGATTGCCGGCTTATCATATTACCAGGACACCCCCCCGGAAGTGGAAAACGTCCAGGTAAATCTATTAAGAAAAGCAGGAACAGGTAAAAGATTTACCATAACGCTCTCTTTATCTCAAAAGGTGATCGCCTTATCTAAACAAGCTTTGAAAAAAGCGAATCCCGGCTTAAGCGATAATGAGCTAAAAATTCTTTTCATAAAGAATTGTTACGGTGCCAAGATAGCGGAGAAAGTAAAAAAACGTATGATAGAAAGGGGAATGTATGCAGATCAATGAATTGTTCCCGGCACTAGACCCTGTTGTTTCCGCTTTCGATAAGATAGGAATTCTTTACTATATCGGCGGTTCTATTGCAAGTTCTATTCATGGAATCCCAAGGACGACAATGGATATAGATATAATTGCCGATATAAAACAGGACCATGTCGAAGCCTTATATTTGTTCCTTGAACCTGATTATTACATTGATAAAGACATGATCCTGGAGGCAATAAGAGATTATTCATCATTTAATATCATCCATTTTGATTCGATGATGAAAATAGATATCTTCGTTTTGAAAGAACGGGAATTTGACAGGGAGGCTTTTAAAAGAAAAAAACTGGATGTGCAGGATATAGGGGGAAGTAGGTTCGAGTATTTTATTTCCTCACCGGAAGATATCATATTGAGTAAACTGGAGTGGTTCAAAATGGGAGGCGAAGTATCTGAACGGCAATGGAGAGATATTATCGGTGTCTTGAAAGTACAAGAGAATAACCTGGATATGGAATACTTACAAAAATGGATCGATGGTTTACATCTTTCGGATTTATGGAAAAGGTTACTTGAGGAGAAAAAATAAGTCACTAATCATCGGCATTTATTAGCATGTATAAGAAAAATTGGTTTCATTTTTTTATAAAACGAAAAAACAGGGCAGTGCAAAAAATTTCAAAGAGGATAATAGTCCAATGTTGGAAGTGAAGAATTTGACCAAAAAATTCAATAATATCCCCGTAGTTAATAAAGTTAATTTTGTGGTTAAACCAGGGGACATATTGGGGTACCTGGGACCCAACGGCGCCGGTAAATCCACCACTGTCAAAATGATAACCGGACTTCTCAAACCAACCAAAGGAGCGATTTATTTTAACGGTAAACAAGTAGACGGGGATAATATCGATTTCAAAAGAAAAATCGGGTATGTACCTGAACAGAGTCATATATATTCTCATTTAACCGCCTTCGAATATCTTCAACTGGTAGGGAGACTGCACGATCTCCCTGAGAAACTCTTAGCAGAAAAAATTTCAGCGCTCCTGGAGGAGTTCAAATTATCCGATGCCATGCATATCTCGCTTTCCTCTTTTTCCAAGGGCATGACCCAAAAAGTAATGATAACAGCCGCTTTAATGCAAAACCCGGATATTCTTATTTTAGATGAACCCCTTACCGGCCTTGATGTCTCGGCAACGTTTGTATTTAAAGGGCTTTTATCACGGATGGCACAAGCCGGGAAAATAGTGATCTATTCATCCCATATACTGGATGTCGTTGAAAAAATATGCAGTCGGGTCGTTATTATTAATAAAGGAAAAATTGTCGCCGATGATTCTGTCAAAGGTTTAATAAATTTAATGAAATTGTCTTCATTGGAATCCATATTTAAAGAACTGGTGCAGCAAGATGATTCCATCAGTGCGGAAAATATTTTTTCTATAATGCAGGCTGGTAAAAAAGCGAAAATAAAAAAACGTGAAGGCCAATGAAAACCAGGGAAAAATCAAAAACCAATAAACTGTATGTGCTAATCAGACACTTTTTTATACGATTTCTCAACAATGAGCTTATTAAATACAGTAGTGAGAGAAGTGAACATCTCATTTTTGCCGTTGTCTTATTTGCTTTTTCAGGAGGCATTATATCGAATCACCTCCTGAAAAAATACCTGGTGGCAGCCAGGGTCCTGGAGGATATACACCCCTGGCAAGTGGAAACCTCTTTTTTAACCATTATGATGGCCCTCATGGGAATCATATGCGTGGTCATCTGGGATAATATATTCCTTGACAAACAAGATTTTTTCAATTTATTGGTTTTACCTGTAAGCACGGGAAAACTCTTTTTAGCGAAATTTTTAAGTATGCTGATGTTTGTGGGAACCCTGTCGGTTTTGTTTGTTTTTACATCAACCCTTGTTTTTACGATATACTTGTCGCCGACGCTGTCGGTCAATCCCTTTTATTTCGGACTTGTTTTTTTTATAACCAGCTTCCTGGCCAACCTGTTCATTTTTCTTTTAGTCGCCACCATACAGGGCATCATAATGGTACTTTTTAGCAGGCTCTCTCTCCATAAAGTCCTTATTTACGCTCAATTGCTTTTAATAGGGGGATTTTTATCAGTCTTTGTTTGGTACCCAAAGATTTTTCCCAAACTATCCCAATTCAGGGACAGATTTTCTTCTTTTATCGACTATTTCCCCCCTCTCTGGTTTACCGGGCTCCTGAATAAATTATTACCCTCTGAAGATGCCTTTTTTACAAAGCTTATGCATACCTCGGTGGCTGCACTGGTTCTATTACTGGTTATATATTTTCTAAGTATGTTTATCATTCTTAAAAAATATTTAAAGAGTTCCCCGCTTATCAAAACCAGGATTAAATTTTCAAAATCACTTTTTTTTTTAAAGAATATATTTTACGCCCTGGTTTTGAGAAATCCAACCCAGGCAGCGGTTTTTCATTTTACCATAAAAACCTTAAGAAGAAACATGAAACACAAGCTTCAACTGGCCTTAGTGATGATAATACCTGTGGGATTGGTTATCACAACACTAATCTACGGCTATATAGAGAAAAAATTCGCTTACTTCAAAGAAATAAATTCGTTTTTAATATCGATCCCGGTGCTGCTCTATATTTTTTTGATACCTGGTTTAAAAATGGTGATTAAAACCCCTGCGGTATTCGAAGCCAACTGGATTTTTCGCATGACAGAAAAAAAAGACAAAAAACACTATTTGGCAGGATTCAAGAAAGCTCTATTTTTTTATGCAATCTTTCCCCTATTTATCCTGCTGCTTCTTTTCTACAGCCTTACCTGGGGGTTTAAGCTGGCAATATATCATTCTTTCTTTGGAATTACTATTGCTTTATTATTAATGGAGGTATTTTTTATAAAATATAGGAACATGCCCTTTGCCAGCAACTGTCTCCCCTATAAAGCCAATCTTAAATATTCCTGGTTTATTTATCTTCTCTTGTTTAGCCTTTATTTAACTAACATGACAGCACTGGGAATATTTCTTATAAAAAACCCGATATATTATGTTATTTTTTATGTTGCGGCTTTTATTTTTTTGATTGTCCTGAAATTGGTTCGATATAAGACGAAAGAAGAATTTGATTTTATATATGATGAAGAGGTGGAGCCGGTGCTTTTGAGCCTTAACCTTGACCAATAGAGCGATAGTCTATCCAGGTAATTACGGTCGAAGGGAAAAAATGGGAGGGACCGGCCAGGAATTCCGAAAATTTATACACAAAAAATGTGATTTCCTGAAACAAAACTTGAAATAAAAAACCATTTATGAAATAATGAATGAGTATGACTTTGAATTAATATAATAAAAAAGTAAAATGAATGTGAAAGAGGTGCAACAGCAAAACAAGGATAAAAGAGAGAAACCATTAAGAATTTCAATTCTATTATTAATTTTTGTTTTGATAAGCAGCGCAGGTATGCCACACACCCAGGAAGAGCCCGTGAATGTGATGAGAATCACAGTCGAACAAGGACTCTCCAATAATTCCATACGATCGATTTCCCAGGATCGATCAGGGTTCATGTGGTTTGGTACAGAAAATGGTCTCAATCGATATGATGGGGTTGATTTTAGGCTCTATACAGAGAAGGAGATGAAGTTCACCATCTCTGATCTGATTACAGCCCTGGCAGAAGATCATTTGGGGAACTTATGGCTGGGAACAACTTCCCTGGGACTCATCAGATGGGATAAAAAGACAAAAGAATTTTTTTATTATAGGCATCATCCAGAGAATCCCCACAGCTTATGCGGGGACCAAATAAACGTCCTTCTAGCATTGTGCAGCCCCAGTGCCACAGAGCTCTGGGTGGGTACGGGGAATGGCTTGTCCAGGATAGTTATTCCTGATTTACCAGGTACCAATGTGAAAATCAGAAACTACAGACATAAATCCTCCAAAGCCTTCAGCCTGGTGGACAATTTTGTCACATCGTTGTGTGAGTCTAATTACCAGGGTATAAAATCACTCTGGATTGGAACCAAATCCGGTTTATCCCAACTAATACTAAAACATACAAATAAAAATATCAGCATAGATACGGTCAAAAATTATGAAGAGGAACGATTTGTGAATTACACTGCCCATTCCGATGGTATCGATGGGTTGACCCACCCTTCTGTAACGGCAATATGTAAATCGCTTTCCACTGATGACAAACCGCCTACACTATGGATTGGAACCGAAGATGGCTTGAATCGACTCCATTGGGATGACAAAGGGGAAGTACACATTAAACATTATAAACATGATCCTACCAATTCCAATAGCCTGTCCTCTAATGTAGTGAGAGCCCTTATTGTCGATAACGTCAATAACCGCCAGCCCATACTCTGGATTGGCACTCTTAGAAAAGGCCTGGATAAATTTGATATCATGTCGGAAAAATTTGAAAATTATAATCACAGTCCATACAATCCCAATACCTTGAGCGATTTTAGGATTCAGTGTCTCTATTTGGATCGTTCGGGAATACTTTGGGTAGGAACCCCATCTGGTGGTGTTAATAAACTGATTTATGGGGAAAAAAAGTCTCAATTTCAACTTTACCAAAAACAATGGGAAGATCCAAATACACTTTCGGATAATAGTATCAGATGCATTGCCGAAGATCCAGATAGTGATGGAAATATCCTATGGATTGGAACTTTTTTCGGAGGACTTAATCGACTCGACAGAAAGACAGGTCGGGCGACTCATTTTAAGTATGACCCAAACGATCCGAAAAGTATCAGTGATAATAGTATCTATTGCATTCATATTGACTGCTCCGGGACACTATGGACTGGCACCGGGAAAGCATTGGATAAATTAGAATCCGATGAAGGATTTAAACATTATCAATATGATCCTGATAATCCCAATTCATTGAATATTGGGGAAAGTATACGCGCGATATATGAAGATCAATCGAGCGTGTTATGGATAGGGGCAAGGGGCGGTGGACTCTATAAATTCGATAAAGCCAAAGAAATCTTCACACCTTATCGACACAATCCCTCAGACGCTAATAGTATAAGCAGTAACGAGATCTATACCATTTCTGGAGCAATTGAGAATGGCAAAGAGATACTGTGGATAGGTACTGCTAATGCTGGGTTGAACAAGTTTGATATATCAACAGGAAAATTTAAATCTTACACTCATGATCCCTCGAATCCCAATACCATCAGCGACAATTTTGTATTGTGCATTCATTCAAATTCAAATTCCAATTCAAATTCACATTCGGCCTATTCCACTTTGCCAGAATCGGCTCAAACACTCTGGATAGGGACCTATTGGGGCGGACTTAATCAATTTGATATAAAGAGCGAAAGGTTTACTCATATAACGCAAAAGGATGGACTCCCGGATCATGTGGTGTATGGAATACTATGCGACCATAACCATAATCTCTGGTTAAGTTCCAACATGGGACTATCAAAATTTAATATCACGACAAAAACCGTTCGGAATTATTGTGCCTTAGATGGGCTCCAGGGCAATGAATTTAATGGCGGTGCTTATTTTAAAAATACGAAAGGAGAACTGCTTTTTGGCAGCATTCATGGTTTGATTATATTTCATCCTGATGCCATCTATGAAAATCTTCATATCCCTCCTATTGTTTTGACCGTCTCTAAAAACCTTGAAGAAATAGCAACAATTGATGCATCAGTAAAAGAGAGTACCATTGAATTATCTTCCAGGGATAAAGTGATTTCCTTCGAGTTTGCAGCCCTTGATTTTTTAAACCCTAAAAAAAATCAATATGCCTATAAGCTTAAAAACCTTGATCAAGATTGGATCTACTGTGGAACCCACCGTACTGTCAACTATACCCATTTAAAACCGGGGACCTATGAATTTTGTGTTAAAGGTTCAAATAACCACAATGTCTGGAATGAAGAGGGAGTATCTGTAAAACTGAAAGTGATTCCCTTTATTTGGCAAACCTGGTGGTTCAAACTTTTACTGATGACAGCTGCAGTGGCTTTTATTTTATTCTGGTACCGGATGTGGATAATTGTCAAGCAGAAGAAGAAACTGGAATTCCAGATGGCGAAACGAACAAAAGAATTAGTAAAAGTTTCTGAAAAAGCCCAAGAAATGGCTCTCAAGGCCAAACTTGCTAAAGAGGCCAGTGAAGCAAAGTCCCGATTTGTCTCTAACATAAGCCATGAAATTCGCACACCCCTGGCAGGTATTATCGGACTTACGTCTCTGGCACTGGATTCATCGCTTTCCCAGGAGCAGCGTCAGTACCTCACCATGGTGAAGCAAAGTGCCAACCACCTGCAGGAAATTGTGAGTGATCTCCTTGACCTTTCAAAAATTGAAGCCGGACAATTGGACCTTAACTCTGCTGAATTTAACTTCTATGCCCTAATGGAAGAGGTCAAGGATATTGTTCTACCACAGGTAAAAAACAAAAGTCTCACGTTCGATTGGTTGATCCATAAAAATATCCCTGATCAGGTTATCGGAGACCCCCAACGGCTCAAACAAATATTGTTAAACCTGATAGGCAATGCAATCAAATTTACAGAGAGAGGTAAAATAGGTTTGAAAGCATTGTTGGAATTCGAAACCAAAGAAAAAAAAGATAAAAATAATATAACCATTCACTTCTCAGTTTCAGATACCGGGATCGGTATCCCATTGGAGTGTCAACCTCATATTTTTGAAAGCTTCACCCAGGCGGACAGCTCTATTTCTCGAAAATATGAAGGGACTGGATTGGGATTGGCCATTACCCGGCAATTGGTTGAAATAATGGGAGGAAGATTATGGTTTAGAAGTGAACCTCTTCAGGGAAGTGATTTCCATTTCACCCTTCAATTCCTGGTCCCCCAAGATCGGCCCGAAATTGATATAAAACAAGCAGAAGATATTGAAACCCACGAAAAGAGTCATTTGATTTCTTGTTTATCCCAGCTAAAAGACCAAGTTCGTCTGCTCCTGGTAGAAGACAATCCGATTAATCAAAAAGTGGCGCGATTTATAATAAAAAAAACCAACATACCTATTGACACAGTAGGTGATGGTTTAGCAGCAATTGATGCACTAAAACAAAAGAAGTACAACTTGGTTCTTATGGATATCCAGATGCCTACTATGGATGGTTTAACTGCAACGAAGAAAATCCGGCAGGAAATGGGTTTGAAACATATCCCTATCATTGCTATGACTGCCCATGCCATGAAAGAGGATAGAGAAAAATGTTTAACCGCTGGTATGAATGATTATATAACAAAACCTTTCAAGGAGAACGAATTGTACCGCATTTTATTCAAGTGGCTTCAGTGTTAATGTCTTTTCGCGCCTGTCTCATACTGGCCCGGCACCTTTTTCTTCAGCTACACTTCGTGTAATCTTTGTTATTTCCTGATGCTCAATGGGTCATTTTTGATCTCTCCCCTTTAATTTTTTTAATATTTAAACACTGAAAAATTGATTTTATTAACTTTAAACTTAATAAAATCAATATTTTAGCGTAATATTCTTAAAATATTTAATTTCAACTCTATTGATATGATTGTTACGAATGTCAATGACTTATGCTTAGTAGACAATGAAGCAGTAGTCAGTGGTTAGAATTTTTCAGGAAACGATCGCCAGCCACTCAGATCGGTTCATTTACGTTTCAGTCATGAATATCCACACTTCAGTTAAAAAAAGTTGTCAACTAGCGCCCGGAAATCTATAATATTCCTGGAAACTGGAAATAGTAAAGAAGTATGCAAAATATAACAAAATACTTGAATAAAAACACCAATTAAGGTATGGTAAACATGGAGGACATATTGAAGTCAAAAGGCCGAATATTTTTGGAACGCACTGTATGGGGCACGCTGCTGGCTTTATTTTTAATATTCATATTCCATTATTTCACCAGCAGCGAGCCATCGACATACAGGGGCGTCAAAGCATTTCTTATGCCTTTGTGGGTTATTTTCCTGGTCAATTTTCTTTTTCATGGTCTCTTATGGCTGGACCGGCGTTTGGACGGTACCATCCCCTGGTATTTTTACCCCAGGAAACGTCTTATCACAGAAGTTGCCATTGTCTTTCCTTCGATCCTGCTGATCATTGGGCTTAATTATTTTTTTTTGCACAGTATCAGCGACCGGCATGTTAAAATGATTTCCCATCAGCGTTTTTTATACGCTTATATCATACTCATGATCGTATTTGGTGTGGCCCTTAGCATTGTTATCGCCAACAATTTCCTCCGCAATTGGCGAAAATCCTTGTTGGAAATGGAACAATTAAAACGGGAGAAAATGAAATCCGATTTTCAGGCACTGCAAAACCAGTTGAATCCTCATTTTTTATTCAATAATTTTAACATGCTGTTATCGGAGATACGTTGTGACCCGGACAATGCGGTACGTATCACGGAGCGGCTGTCAGATGTTTACCGTTACGTATTGGAGAGTAAGAATCTTGAAACGGTATCACTTGAAGAGGAGGCTGAATTTGTCAAAGCCATTATTTTTTTGCATAACGTCCGCTTCGGTGATAACCTGGTGGTGGACCACCAGTTACCCATCGATGTCATGGACTACTGGCTGCCGCCGTTAACGCTGCAGATATTGATTGAGAATGCGTTGAAACACAATGTGGTTTCCGCAGCACATCCGCTTCACATCCGTATTAAGGTAGAAGACGACTACCTGGTAGTGGTCAACAATATTCAACCGCGTAAATCGACCTATTCCACGGGCCTGGGATTAAAAAACATCAAAATGCGGTACTCCTTTCTAACGGATCGAAAGGTAACAGTAGAGGTCCATGACAATCAATTTAAAGTAAAAGTACCATTATTAAAAGAATAAAAATGAAATATTTAATAATAGAAGATGAGATCCCTGCGCAGCAGTTAATGGAAGAGTTGCTTCGGGAATTGCGGCCCGATTGGGAAGCCGCCGCCTGCCTGGACAGTGTAGAAAGCGCAGTAAACTGGTTGAATAGTCATCCGCACCCAGGAGTGATTTTTATGGATATCCAGCTTTCCGACGGTCTGGGTTTCGATATCCTGGAACAGGTGGATATCGACAGTATGATTATTTTTACCACTGCCTATGATGAATATGCCATTCGTGCGTTTAGGGTGGACAGTATCGATTATCTATTAAAGCCGATAAAAAAGAATGAATTGAAAAAGGCGTTGGAAAAGTATGAACGGTATACCAGGAAGATGTTTCACAGTCGGAACAAAGCCATTGATGTGGCAGAGCTGGTAAGTGCCATAAAGGAGGCGAGACCCAAGTACCGGACGCGATTTTTGATTTCGGTGGGTGAGGTGTTTTTTCCGCTGCCGGTTGAGAAGGTGGCGTACATATACAGCCGGCACCGGATTACTTCAGCGGTGAGTCTTGAGGGGAAACGTCATATGATTGATTTTACATTGGACCGGTTAGAGGACCAGTTGGACCCAGAGAGGTTTTTCCGGGTGAGTCGGCAGTTTATTGTAAATATAAAAGCGGTGTCGAAAGTGCATACTTTTTTTAATGGGAAATTGTTGTTGGAGACGCGCCCAGCATATGAAAAAAAGGTGACCATTAGCCGAGAAAAAGCACGTCAATTTAAACTCTGGCTTGATCGTTAACCCGTTAGCCAGGGGGGCAAGTAAAAAAGAATGATGAATTATGAATGCTGAATGATGAAAAGAACGATCAAGTTATCTTAAAAAAGAACTTCAAAAGCTCTCCATCATCATTCATCACTCATCACTCATCATTTCCCTAATCCCCCCGCAAAAATTTTTTATTAAAGGGATTATTTATTTTAAAGGTTTTATACAATTCAACTTCGTTCATTTACATTTCGGTTATCATTATTGACGCTTCGGTTAGAAAAATGGGTATTCATGCACAAAAATAAATATAATATTACTGAAGACAGTCAAGACGCAACTGTGCCCTGTCCTCAATAAGTATAAAACAAAAGTTTTTGCGGAAGTTTCGCGGGTCCAGGGGGGCAGTTTTTACAAAAAGCGCCCCCCTGGCTAACGGGCCGCCCGGAGGCAAAGAAAATGAAAAGAAAGAATGTAATTATTTTATCCAGTGTGGTCATTGTGATGGTACTGGTGGTTGGTTTCTCACTGGGATTATTTACCAGTTCGAGTCAAGGAAATTCCGGCACCTGGCATACCCGTATGGTGACTCGCCGGGATATGGGTTCTTCGGTATTGGCCACTGGAATCATTAAACCCCGTGTCGGGGCTGAGGTGCGAGTAGGTTCCCGGGTTTCCGGTATTGTCAAGCGCCTTCATGTTAATATAGGTGACCGGGTGGAAAAAGGGCAACTATTAGGCGAGTTGGACCAGACGGAATTCAAGGCGCGATATAACCAGGCCCTGGCCGCACTGGAAAATGCAAGGGCCAGGCTTAATTATGCGGCTTTAAACTTGAATCGCCAACAGGCTCTTAAAAAAGAGAATTTTACGTCACAGGATAAGGTGGATGAGGCAGAGAGAGCCTATGAGGTGGCGGAATCAGATGTCAAGCAAGCGAGAGCCAACCTGGACTATGCGAATATCCAATTGGGATATACCCAGATTCGAGCGCCCATTTCCGGGGTGGTGGGATCCGTATCCACCCAGGAAGGTGAAACTGTGGCTGCCAGTCTTACTGCTCCTACGTTTGTTATTATTATTGACCTGGATCGCCTGGAGGTCTGGGCATATGTAGATGAAACCGATATTGGTCGAATAAAGGAAGGGCAGCAGGCATCTTTTACTGTGGATACCTATCCGGATACCGAGTTTGAGGGTAAAGTGACGGCCATATATCCCAGGGCCGAGATGAGAGATAATGTGGTAAATTATGTGACCATAATTGATATCATTGGTAGTAAGGGTCGTACACTGCGACCTGAGATGACCACTACAGTAAGGATATTCCAACAAACCCGGCCAAAGGTGCTGGCGATTCCCAAACCAGCGATTAGACGCGAGGGAGGGGGAAAATATGTTTATGTGATTAAAGGAACTCAACCGATAAAACGTTGGGTCAATACGGGGTGGACGGATGGTAAATACATTGAGATCACTGGGGGCCTGGAACAAGGCGAAAAAGTCATTATTGAAAACAAGGAGGACATTACAAAATGGTAATACTTAAAAATGTCAGCAAGGTGTACAGCAAAAACGGAAGCCCTGCGGTTCGGGCTCTGGAGGATGTGTCATTGGAGATAGACAAAGGTTGTTTTTTAGCTATTGTCGGTCCATCCGGTTCAGGTAAGTCTACGTTGATGAATATTATCGGACTTTTGGACCGGCCCACCTCCGGGACATATACCCTGGATGGCAGTGTGGTGAGTCGTTTAAGCGACGATCAATTGGCAAGAATGCGCAATCAAAAGATAGGGTTTGTATTTCAAACGTTCCATCTTTTACCGCGCACCACAGCCAAAGAGAATGTCGAGCTTCCCCTGGTTTACGCGGACCGTTCCGATTCGAGTCTATCTGCGGCCAGTGTATTAAAGGCAGTGGGCCTGGAAGAGCGGATGGATCATTATCCCAATGAAATGTCCGGTGGAGAGCAGCAGCGGGTGGCCATTGCACGCGCTTTAATTAATGATCCGGAGATCATCCTGGCAGACGAACCGACCGGGAACCTGGATTCCAGTGCCAGCCAGGAAATCATGAATATTTTCCAGGGCCTCCACCGCAGTGGTCGAACAATTGTATTGATCACCCATGACCAGGCATTGGCCCGGCATGCCCAACGGATTATCCAAATCACAGATGGCAAACTTGTCCCCATGGCATAAAACACCCAATAATAATAAAAAATTTTTGCGGGGGATTAAGGAAATGATGAGTGATGAGTGATGAATGATGATAGAGAGCTTTTGAAGTTCTTTTTTAAGATATCTTGATCGTTCTTTTCATCATTCATCATTCAAAATTCATCATTCTCTTTTAATTGCCCCCCTGGCCGCCGGAGGCAAGAAATAAAAAGGAGATAACAATGAATAGAAAACGTATAGTAAAGAGTGGTTTTCAGATCATGAAGCGTTACAAACTCAGAACCTTTTTCATGATGCTGGGAATAATCATCGGCATCACGGCATTAACGTTGATTCTTTCATTAGGAAAAGGGACCAGGCAGAAACTGATGGATAAAGTGGAGCGGGTCATTGGTGCGTCCGACATCCTGCTCAGTGCTGGCGGTGGTGAAATAAGGGGCAGGCCGGATGCTCACGTCCTCACCAGCACATTGACCCTGGGAGACCTCAAGGAACTGCAGGAGCAAATCCCCAACATCGAAAATTACGATCCCATGCAAATGATTGTCAGCCGGGCAGTGAAATATAAGGAAAAGAGCCTGGATGTGCGGATCATGGGAAATTCGCCAAACGCAGAAGAAGTCTGGGATAGGAGTGTACTCACTGGTTCCTTTTATACCGAAGCGCACATGAAACAGTCGGCACGGGTGGCGTTAGTGGGGACCGTGGTTGTAAAAGAGCTTTTCAATGGAATTGATCCGGTGGGCGAGCAAATCCGCATCGGCAGTGTGCCTTTTCAGGTGATTGGTGTCCTGGAACCCATGGGCATTGACCCTCACGGCCTGGATAGGGACAATGAAATTAGCGTCCCCATAACAACGATTATGCGGCGGTTGATGAATGTTGACTATATTATGACAGCAAAACTGCAACTGGCAGATCAATCAAAAATGGAGGAAACCGTTGTACAAATCAGCCAGATTCTCCGAGAACGCCATCATATCACAGCAGGCGAGCCGGATGATTTTACCATTATTACACCGGTAAAAGTCCAGGAGATAGTATCGCGGATGACCAATGTCTTCTCTGTTCTTCTGCCCCTTATTGCCGGGATTGCCCTGCTGGCCGGAGGTATGGTGATTTCGGCACTGATGCTGATAATGGTGAATGAACGCACCAGCGAAATTGGACTCCGTAAGGCAGTGGGGGCGCGGGCAAAGGATATCCTGCTTCAATTTATTTTAGAAACCACAGTTATTACAGTAACCGGGGGATTGATCGGGTTCCTGTTGGGTACGTTAGGGGTTCAGTTGTTTATTGTTAAGATGAAACTTCCTGCCGTGCTTCCCTGGGAAGCATTTATATTGGGAATGGTGTTTTCTGCCATCGTGGGTATGGCTGCTGGAATCATTCCTGCCCGGCGGGCCGCTTCACTTGATCCGGTGGAAACGTTACGATGAAACTTTATCGCAGCTTAAAGTTATCCAGGAACTCCCTTTTATCCAATAAACTACGGACATTCCTGGCTTTAATGGGCATCTCCATTGGGGTGGCAGCGGTGATTATCATGGTTGCCATTGGCCAGGGAGCACAGCGGGAAGTGATACGCCAGATTGAGAGCATGGGGACCAATTTGTTGACCATCAAGGCCGGTCAGGTAAAAAAGCTGGTCAAACGGGAACAGCAATTTGGCAATGTAACCACCTTAACTGTCAGGGACTCTGAGGCGCTTGCAAGAGAATTTCCTTTTGTAAAAGCAACTGCCCCGGTCCAGGATAGGGATATTCGTGTAAAGTACGGGAATATCTCTACTATGGCGAAGGTGTTGGGAACAACGCCGAATTTCAAAGACATTCGTAACTATACTCTGGCCAAAGGTCGATTTTTTTCCGAAGAAGAAAATCGAGCCGGGATTCGGGTGGCGGTTATCGGTTGTGACGTTTGTAAGAATCTCTTTAACGGCCAGGACCCGATGGGTGAAATCATCCGTATCAATAAAATCCCTTTTGAAGTTATCGGGGTATTGGAGTCCATCGGTGCCAGCACAGAAGGGGCCAATGAAGATATCCAGGTACTCATTCCAATGCGCACAGCACTGCGCCGGGTTTTTAATATCAAGCATCTGAAGGTCATCTATGTGCAGATTAGGGATCGAGCATTGATGCACCGGGCAGAGTCTGAAATCCGAAAATTTCTTCGGGAACGGCACCGCCTGGTTTCACAGCGGAAAACAGATGATTTCACCATCCGGAACCAGGTGACAGCACTTGAAATGGAGCGGGAATCCACGAATTCCTTCACATTGTTGATTGCAGGGATTGCAGCGATTTCCCTCCTGGTGGGCGGCATCGGGATTTTAGCCATCATGCTCCTGGCAATAAAGGAACGGACCAATGAAATCGGGCTGCGACGAGCGGTTGGTGCCCGCTCAAAAGATATCTTGCTCCAATTTCTAATGGAGGCCTTGGTCCTGGGATTGGTTGGAGGTTTGCTCGGGGTGTTCTTCGGTGCAGTTGGCGCCTGGGTGATTGGTATAACAACGATGTTAACAACAGTGACCCCTTTCCACATCATTGTGCTATCGCTCATGTTTTCGCTCTCATTGGGTTTGTTTTTTGGAGTGTATCCGGCACGAAAAGCCTCCCTCCTGGACCCGATTGAGGCGTTAAGGGCAGAGTAAATCTTACCTGACACGAATGCCATTAAGATAAGACTAAATTCGAAGCACGAAATCCGAAATTCGAAACAAATTCAAATGACCAAAATTTAAATGACCAAAACAGAAACCGCATCAGCAATTAGTTTGAAGCTTTTGTTTTGAATTTTGAACATTTGTATTTTGGATTTGTTTGGAACCACGCGATTTCGATATTCGTATTTCGGATTTGTTATCCTTATCTTAGTAACATTCTGTCGCGGTAGGAATGCCGGTTACCCGGCACCCCCCGCACAGTTCCGGACTTGAGGTATTGCCTCATCCGGCTCCTACTTCGAGTCTCTGGCGCCAAAATCGTTCCTCTGGATATGGATG
>Ga0180438_10000776_pt1 | contig 58291 bp, 73 predicted proteins | sample SS_ome_12_FD_132455 | JGI IMG/M metagenome (GOLD analysis project Ga0180438, IMG submission 132455) | Hypersaline lake sediment archaeal communities from the Salton Sea, California, USA - SS_3_D_2 metaG | ecosystem: Environmental > Aquatic > Non-marine Saline and Alkaline > Hypersaline >... | reverse complement strand
TATCGGCCTTAGCTGTAATTACTGTATGGATGGGGCTGGCCGGATAATGCCTAATTGTGAAGATAGATGGGGCTACCGTTCTAATACTGATCTGAACTGGCATACTGGTAATACAGGGGATAGATATTTCAGTAGGGATAAGTTTGGCTTTCAGGTATACGCCAGGCCCTTCTATAGGGAAATAAAGCAGCGGCGGAACGGGGAAAAGCATACCGAATATAGGCGGCTAACCAAGGATGAAGTAGAAGAAGGGCTTTACCTGGATTTGTTGAATTGCTTTAAACAGAATGATCCTTATCAGATTGATAGGGCTGAAGGTTATAAGGATATACCTTATACGGAAGAAGCCGCTAAGTTCTTTTCTGATATGCTTATCGGGATTTGTGAGATAAACGAAAAAGTTAAAGATTTTCTGGAACCGGATAAGATCCAGCTAATCATAGATTCAAAACAAAGATTCTTAGGGGGCTGAATGCCTATACTTAAGAAATATGATGTTCATTGCAAGTATAGCGGGAAGGGATGCATCAAAGAAGATAGATGTTATCTTGGCCGGGAACTGGCCCGGCGGATATGCGGGCTACATGCCTATTTTGAATTCCTTCAGCAATTTGATAAGGCGCTGGAAGAATGCTTAGGCAAAAATGAAGCTAAGTGGCTTGGCTGCCAGGATTTAACGGAAGCGGGCCTATGTATGGATACGGCTATTTATTGCCCGCTGATGAACTATAGCTAAGAATTCTGTATACTATAATAAGGGGGAAATATGCCAGTTAGAGATAACTTAGGGCTGTTGAATCAGCCAAAGGGCCAGGGATTCAGTAAGGATAGGATGGATCTATTCAAGCGGATCATTGAAACTATTCAAGAAATCTATGAAGAAGGCTTTGGGGAAGAAGGTGTTTCTTCTGAAGATGCTATGTTTGATTTTATTCCTGCTAAAGCTGATCGGGCCATAACGTTTGAAAAAGCCATTGAACATTATGCTATCCCAAATGGTATATGTATAGTGGAAGATCTGGAAGCGGATGATTGCTATATTTGGATTAGAACCCCGGAAGAATATGGTAAATATGTTCAATCCATATCAGCCGTAGTTACTACACTGGAAGAAAGTAAGCGGATGGCTACAGCGGCCTGGATGAACGGTAGGAACTTGGAAAAATAAAACAGCTAAGGTTCTGGCCAGATATTAACTTTAACCGGGCCATAGAGGTTCAAGAAACCCCGGCCCTACAAAAACGCAATTAATGACCATGAAGAAATCAAAGCCGAAACCAGAAACAAAAAAAGAAGATACATTTTGTGTTAAATGCGGGCTTAAGAATTGCCCTAAAATAGAAATATGTAAAAGGGTAAGATTGGAAAAATGATAATATTTCAGAATACAGAAGAAGATTATCAATATGTTCAATATTTGGAAGAACAGGTAGAAACTAATAGGCGGAAGATTAACCAGATGAAGCCAGGCCATTCATGGGTAAAGAAAACAGAACTGAAGTTCATAGCTAATCGAATTAAATACTACGGCCTTAAGCGGGGAATTTGCCATGGTGCCAGAACCGGGGCTGAAGTAAGAACTTTAAGGAAACTTACTGGATCTTATATCATAGGAACCGATATAAGCCCTACAGCCAAGAACTATGAATTCATGCTACAGGCTGATATGAATTTTACTGTTAAGAAGGCTTGGCTTGGTTATTTTGATTTCATCTATTCGAATAGTTTTGATCATGCCTATGATCCGGCCCAAACTATAACAGCCTGGCGGGAACAGCTAAGGCCCGGCGGCTTCTTATTCCTTCATTGGGGGAAAGAACATTCCAGGGTAAACCGGATCAATAGAATAGGCGGATCTAATGAAAAACTTTTAGAATTTATGAATGGAAGGTTTTTCTACCATGCTAAGATTGATCAGTTTGTAGATAGGCCTATCTTGATATTCATTAAGTAGGATAAACCAAAAACACTTAAGACTTTTGAAAATGGGGGTATTATGCTTGAAATTATTTTTACATTGGCTTTATTGGGGGCCGTGGCTTTTATTCAGAACATGATGTTTACCCTGGTATCCAGATCCAGAAATTCCGGTGACCCTAACTATCATAGATTTTGCGCCTGGGGATCTAACGGGGTATGGATTATCTGTTACTTGCTGATTCTAAAGAATGTATGGAATTCGGTTGAAAACGGTAATTGGCTATATGCGGGCTTGTCAGTTCTGGTCTATACCATAGCTACTACTGAAGGATCTGTATTGATGATGAAGCGCTTGATCAAATCTGAAACCGGAACCAGGAAGGTAGGCGCTACCGGCGGGGATACTGATCCTGATAAACTGCTGGCAAGGATCATCAGTTTAGAAGAAAAAACTAAAGAAGCGGAAAAATATAACGCTGAAATTGATGAAATGAACAAAGAAGTAGATAAGGCTAACCAGGCGGCTGCTAAGGATGAAGATCTTATAGGGCTTCAAGTAAGTAACGTGAAATATACGGTTAAACGCCTGATTGAAAAAGTTTGTAAACTGGAAGAAGATATATATGATATAACCCAAGAATCTGGCGCTGGCCCGGATGATTCAGATGCATCTTTTGATATTCAGGGCCGGATTAAGCAATTGGAAAAAGATTTGAAGCCGATTAATGAAGCCTTCCAGGAAGGGTTAACCATGATGGAAGGTGATTTTGAAGCTGAAGATCCGGAAGATACGGAAGATTATGAAATAGAATTAGTGTTAGATGATGATCCGGATCTTCAAGGCGCTGATGAACCGGCTGATCAAAATCTATCTTGGGATTCCTTTGAAGCTGAAATAGAACAGGAAGGGAATAATTCTTAGCAGTAAGTAAGCTGAATTAGCCAGATTTGAACGATAATTTTATATATGATTAATCAGCCCTGTAGCGGTTAAGGCCCCTACAGGGCTTTCTAACGTATCAGGAGCATAAAACATGCTGGCCCCAATTTCTAAGCCCTATATCCAGCCGATTAACCCGGTAGTTATGAATAGCCTGATCCGGGCCTATCCGCTAAGATATCATCCAATGCAAGCCGCTTATTGGCAATCCCCCTACCGTTTCAACCTGGTTCCCGCTGGCCGTAGATCCGGGAAAACCGAATTAGCTAAACGAAAAGTAATTATCAGGGCTATGGCCCCGCCGCAATTTGGCGGAAGCCCATACCCAAGGGGGAACTATTTTGTATCGGCCCCTACCTATAACCAGGTAAAGCGGATCTATTGGCAAGATCTAAAGGATATGATAGATCCTAATTTTATAGATGATATTTCTGAATCAGATCTATGGATACGGCTGATCAATTATAATACTATTTATTGTATGGGCCTGGATAAGCCGGAACGTATGGAAGGTTTTCCATGGGATGGCGGAATTATTGATGAAATAGCAAATATCAAGCCTTCAGCTTGGGAAGCTAATATTCGGCCCGCCTTGGCTGATAGGGGCGGCTGGTGCGATTTAATAGGCGTTCCAGAAGGCCGAAATCATTATTATGAATTAGATCTGCTGGCCAGAACCGATACTACCAATGAATGGGGCCATTTCCACTGGATTAGCGCTGATATATTGCCAGCCCATGAAATAGCAGCGGCCAAGGCTATGATGGATGAATTAACTTACCTTCAGGAATTTGAAGCCAGCTTTGTTAACTTCACTGGCCGGGCCTATCATGCTTTTGAAGAAGAACGGAATGTTAGGATGTTAAAGCATTTATATAATCCGGAAAAACCCTTAAGGCTTATGTTCGATTTCAATGTTAGCCCTGGAACTGCCGCTATAGGCCAGCAACTTCAATATAAGAAATCTGATACTTTTCTATCAACTGCTATCATGGATGAAGTATGGATCAAGCGCCATTCTAATACCTTAAAAGTATGTGATAAGATTATAGAATTATATGGGAAAAAGCATACTGGCCCGGTTATATGCTATGGGGATGGAACTGGTGGAAGCGGCGGATCTGCTAAGGTATTGGGATCTGATTGGGAATTGATCGGTAAGAAATTAAGGGAACAATGGGGGAAACGGGTTAAATTCAAAGTAAGGCGGCGGAATCCCAAGGAACGGGATAGGGTTAACAGCGTAAATAGTCTGTTGCATTCTGTTAGTAAAGATGTAAGATTATATGTAGATAAAAGCTGTTCGAACATTATTAAAGATTTTGAAGGGGTTATAACATTGGAAGGCGGAAGCGGGGAAATTAATAAGAAGGATACGCCAATGTTAACCCATTTAACTGATGCTATTGGATATTATGCTGATCGGGAATTTCCGTTAAGAAATCGTAAGATTCGGGATCAAAAGATTTAGGCTGGAAAAGGCGGTTAATATGTCAGGTGATAATCATGAATTTAAAGATGAAAATGCCAGGGCCTTAATAGGAACTGTAGATTGGGATTCTGGCGGGGAATTTCCTAACCGGAAGGCGGTTAGGCTTGATCCGGTTACGCATGCGCTTTTAACAGTTACTTATCCCCATCATGAAATACATGCTGGTGAACATCATATAGCTGTAGCCGGAACGCTTTTTGCTGCTGATGAAGAATTTGATATCCTGTTTAAATCCCCTTCCATAGTTCCTGGTTTTGGCGCTACTGGCCATCCGCTGGATAGTACTATCAGGCGGAAAGCCCATATGGAAATAACTGTAGATTTAGGCCTGGCTGGAACGGTTTATTTCTATAGGAATTCTACTAAAACTTTTAATGCCGCTGCTTCTGTAAATTATTGGAATCGGAATCTTCATGCTTTAGCCGCTACTGAAAAATATTATACTTCTGCTATGTCGGTATGTGTTAGTTCAGGTGGAACAGAAACAAGTAATGATATTTTAGGCCCGGCTTATATCGGATCGGCTAATAATGGCGGTCAGGGGATTATAGGCGGGGTTACCGGCGGCCGGAATGAATTTGTTTTGGAACCGGATGAATGGTATAGAATCAGGGTAGTATCCAGGGCCGCTAATAATGCTGTAACTGGTTATCTTGATTGGTATGATCATGCTGAACAAACTGATCTAACGGGGTAAGCATTATGCCTATTATGCCTTGTCAAAAGAATGGTAGGAAGGGAAAGAAGTTTGGTAAAGCGGGAACTTGTTATGTAGGCCGTGGCGCTACTGCTAAAGCTAAGAAGCAGGGCCGCGCTATTGAAGCAAGTAAAAGGGGCCGGAAAAGGTAGTTCGGTTATGTCAAATTTAGATAGGGAAAAACTAACTGATAGCCCAATTCATGGCTGGATAGATGGCCCAAGATCAAGGCCTATAAAGGTAGATAAGTGGACTCGCTCATTAATTACAATGTCTAATAGGGAACATCAAATTAACCGGGGCTATGAATTCGTTACTACGGCTTCTACTATGGTTAATGCTGGCGGTAAGCTGGATGTTTTGATAAAAACTAATATTAATCGGCCTAACATGGTTATTGAATTTGAAACTTCTACCGCCGCTATTCTTTTTACGTATCTTCCTTCACCAAGGGATTATAATCCTGATGGCGCTTTAGTAAAGTTGAACAGGAATTTTGAACCTACTAAACCCGTATCAGGAATTTCTATTTGTACTAATGCCTTAACTACGGGCGCTACCGAAACCCATATTAGGAAAGTATATTTAGGATCTGCTACTGGCCCCGGCGGCCAGTTTTCTACGGGCGGCCAAACAGATATCCAGATGTTATTTTATCTGAATAATACTATATTGTTAGAACTGGTATCTACTACTGATGATAATGCTTTAAACATGCGGTTTCATTGGTCAGAAGGCGTTCCATATGATTCAGGGTTAGATGTTCCAGTAGATCCAGGAGCATAAAATTATGAATTGCGCTGAATGCGGGGCTTTATTGCTAAATTGGGAAATAGAAGAATATGTTGATATCTGTTCTGATTGTTTTGCTGAATCGGAACCTGAAGATCAATCTATAACTACAGGGGGTAATAATGAAAAAGATTAAGCTTTTTTGTATTTTGATTATCAGTATGATTTTATTCTATGGATGCCCTGATTCTGCTATGGCAGAAGATCGAACTTTTATTTCTGATATGGGGGATATAGTTAAGGCCGTAACAAAGCTATCTAATGAATTAACCATTAGAATTCTTCCGGTAGAAGGAAGGCCTTTAACCGCAGATGAACGGGAAGGCCAGGGGCTTGGTAAACTAAGCCAGCTATCTTTCCTTAATGATGCTAAAACTAAACTATTTACTAAGATCTTCAGCGGCCTATCAGTAGCGGATGTTACAAGGCTATGGAATGATCTGGTATGGCTGGAAGAAAATACTGATATTAAGGATGTTCATATATTCATCAATTCCCCCGGCGGTGATGCCTTCAGCGGCCTGGCCCTGGCGGATCAGATAGAACGGGCTAAGCGGAAGGGGTTTAATATAACAGCCCATGCTTCCGGAATCATAGCTTCTGCTGCTGTTCCCGTATTTACGGTTTGTTCCAAGCGCCTGGCGGCCCCTGGTACTATATTTATGGTTCATGAAGCCGCCTTATGGAAATGGCCTGGCCGGGAAACCGCTTCTGATATCAGAAGCCAGAATGAATTAATGAATTTGCTAAGGGAACGTTACATAGGTAAGCTGGTAGAGAATTCCAAAACTTCTAAAGAAGATTGGGAAAAGATGGAACATGCTACTTCTTGGTTCAGCGCTGAAAAGGCTATGGAACTTGGAATAGCAGATCAGATAGAATAAATCCGGCTGTAATTTCGCTATCGCTGGTAGGGGGCTAAAGGTGTAAAGAAACCTGGCCCCCTTTATTCTATTCATGGGGGTATAGTCCAAATAGGTAAAGGATACTGGCCTTTCAAGCCGGATACGGGGGTTCAATTCCCCCTACCCCTACCAAATATGATAACTATCGAAAGATGCGTAATGGATAAGTTACCTACAGTAGCGGCCTGTATGCCGCATAGAAATTACTTTGATTATCTTCCGGCGGCCCTGAATAGTTTGGCCAGCCAAACCTATACTATCCGGGATATAGTGGTTATGGATGATGGATCTGATGATGGTTCATGGATAAAGCTAATCCATCTATGGGAAGAATGGCTTCCAAGGATGCCTAAGCTAACTATTAGGCGTATAGAAAACAATCCCATGGAAGAACGTTCCCAAAGAATTCCATATGCCAGGAATGAAGCGTTTAAGGCTATACCTGGGGAAATGCCAGATTATGTATTCTTTCCGGATGCAGATGATCTATGGGATAAGGACTATGTAAAAGCCTGTTTGGATATCATGGAAAATGATCCGGAAATAGATATAGTTTATCCTAACGTAATTATTTATCAGGATGATAAAGTAATTAGGCGGAATACTGTTCCTAAGTTTGATATTGATCGACTGTTCCGCCAGTGTTATATGACTTGCTGCTGTATGATGCGAACAGAAGCCTTCTTACATGCTGGAATGTGGCCTACTAAGTATTTTAAAAAAGAATTTGTATTCTGGAACATCATTACAAGGATCGGGCATAAAGCCCAAAAGCTTCCAGGTAATTACTTTTTCTATCGTCAACATGCGGGCCAGCGCCATATGCAATATACTGGTAATAATCAAGGGAAGGTAGAAAAAGGGCATAAATATTTAGCCAGGCGTTTCATAGCTGAACGTTTTGGGTTAATGTATGATTAAGGGGTAGATATGGAAGAACCAGTTTTCATCCAGTTAGATATACCTGTAATAGGCTTTGATAAATCTTCTTTTGTAGAAGGCGGGAATAGATGGGAAGCTAAAACTTTATATGATGCGGCTGAAGAATTACCTGTTTTTGATCTTCCCTTGGCCGGGATCGATTTAAGCGTTATGCCTTGGAGTATTAAAAATATTCAATCCGTGGCAGAACATTTTAAACGGGTTATGAATGCTGATTTAAAATATCCTGTTCTGTTGGATAACTATGGCTATATTTGTGATGGATGGCATAGGGTTATTAAGGCCTTAATGATGGGGAAAACCCATATCCAAGCTAAGCGCCTTGCTGAAATGCCTATGCCAGATGAAATCATAGAACAGGAAGATAATCAAAAATCTTAAGAATTTTCATATAAGGGGGCCAAGATGGCTAAAACTGAAAAGCAAGTAAAAGATCCTGTTACGGTAGATACTCCGCTGGAAGATTATGCTGATTTCATGGAAATACTGAAACCGCTTGATACATTGATGGGCGGAACCCGATCTATGCGGGCTGCTAAAACTGCATATCTTCCAAGGGAAAAAGAAGAAGAATCCGGGGATTACAATAATCGGTTAGCCAGAACTTACCTGGTGAACTATTTTAAAAATACGATTATGAAGCTGGCCGGGGAAGTATTTTCTAAACCTGTAGTAGTTCCGGATGCTATGCCAGATGATCTAAAATCAATTCTGGATAATGTTGATAATAACGGGGATGATGTAACCCAATTTGGCTTGAAGGGTTTCAAGAAGGCCTTGCATCAGGGCTTAGGTTATATACTTGTAGACTATCCCCAAGTAACCCTAAAGAAGGAAGGTGAAGTTACGTTTTTCCTGGATCAAGATGGCCAATGGAAGCCATGGTCAAAAGAACAGGAAAAGGGTAAAGGTTTAAGGCCTAATTGGGTTAGGATTGATGCTAATCAGATCATTGGCTGGCGTACTGAGGTTATTAATGGAAAAGAAACCTTGGTTCAGATCCGTATATTCGAACAGGTTCAGGAACCAGAAGGGGATTATGGCCAGAAGGATGTAAAACGGATTAGGGTTTTCGAACCTAATAAATGGGAAATCCATGAAGAAACTGAAGCTGGAAATTGGGAAATGGTTAAAAAGGGAACTAACAAATTAGGTTATATTCCGCTGGTGGTTTCTTACCTTGGGGAACGTAAAAAACCAATGGTAGTTGATCCGCCGCTGGAAGGGCTTGCTGATTTAAATATAGCCCATTGGCAATCTACATCAGATCAGCGTAATATTATTCATTATGCCCGCCTGGTAGTATATTTTGGCGCTGGCATAGGTGATGATATTGTTTTTGGCCCTAACAAGTTTGTTACCACTGATGAACCAGATGCTAAACTGGAAGTAGTTGAACATCAGGGGAACGCTATAGGCGCTGGCCGCCAGGATATCTTAGATCTTGAAAATCAGATGAGTATGTACGGCTTAACTTATCTGATGCCAAGAACTGGTAATATAACCGCTACTGAAAAAGCTATAGATAAATCAGAAAACGATTCAGCCTTGAAATCTTGGGCTTTAACTTGGGAAGATGCATTGAACCAGGCTAACAGGATAACGGCTGATTATATTGGCATTCCTAAAGATACTGAACTTCCAAAGGTTACACTAAACGTTGAATTCAGAACCTTCATGGCTGATGTAGAAGCCAAGATCCTGATTGATGCTCAAGCTAAAGGAATCATTCCAAGAACATTGGTTATTGAAGAACTTCAGCGGCGGGGAATTATCAAGGAAGATCTGGATCTGGTAGAATTGGAATCTATGCTGGAAAAAGAACGCCAGGAAAATACAGAAGGATCAGGCTTGTTTTCCAGCCTGGTAGCCCGGCGGGAACAGGAAGCTAAGAATATCAATGCAGCTACAGGGGATGATAAAGTAATGGAAGAAGATTAAACAAAATCTATTTATTTCCTGTATACTTATATAACTACTAAAAATAGGGGGGTAATTATATGGGTAAATTTATTACGTTTGAAGGCGGGGATGGTTCAGGTAAATCAACTATCATAAATTATATAACGGATTGGCTATTTCATTTAGGTTATAAGGTTCTGGTTACCCATGATCCAGGTGGAACCAATTTAGGGGTTCAGATCCGGAAGCTTCTGCTAACAGTCGATCATAAGGATATGGCCAAAACTACAGAACTTCTTCTGTACTTGGCTTCCAGGGCTGAATTGGTTGATAAGGTAATCCGGCCAGGCCTTAAGGAATATGATTTTGTTATATCGGATCGATTTTATGATTCTACTGCTGTTTATCAGGGATGTATCCGGGGCTGGAATAATTTCAAGATCGATTATAGCCGGAATCTTCTTCAATTGCTTCATGCTACCTTCAGCGGTAATCTGATTCCAGATTATACTTTCCTATTAGCTGTTGATCCAGAAATAGGCTTAAGGCGTTCCCTTGGGGATGATAAGGATGAAGGGAAATGGGAAGCTGAAGGCCTGGCAATCCATAAGCAAATTAATCAGGAATTCATGGCCCTGGCTATGGCTGAACCAGCCAGATTTTCAATCATCAATGCAAATAAATATATTACCAGGGTTCTGAATGATGTTCAGGTAGATTTCATTACCAGGTTAAGGGTAGGGGGCCGGGATGCCTAAATTATACGCCATGGTAGGCGGGGCCGGGTATGTAGCCCCTAAACATATGGCCGCCATCCGGGATACTGGCGGCCAGCTATCAATAGTTTATGATCCTAATAATTCTATAGGGATCATAGATAAATATTTCCGGAACTGCTATGTATTCAATGATTGGTGGAAATTTGATAAAGCGATTCGGGAAATCCCTATTGATTATTTCGTTATTTGCAGCCCAAATAATTATCATAGGTATCATATCGAATATGGCCTATCTGTTGCAGATAATGTTATTTGTGAAAAACCTTTGGTTATTGATCCGGCGGATTTAACTTACCTGGAAGAATTGATGGATGTTTCTTATACCTATCCTTATCAGAAGAAAAATATCTATCCAATTCTTCAGCTACGGGATATCAAGCCGGGTAAAATGATGGGCCGGGATCATAAAGTAGAAGTAACCTATCATACGCCAAGGGGCTTCTGGTATAGTCAATCCTGGAAGTTTAATCCGGCTGAATCCGGCGGGCTTTTAATGAATATAGGAATTCATCTTTTTGATTTCTTAATTTATAAATTTGGAAAAGTTCTAAGGTATGAAGTAGATTATCTTAATGGCTTTCATGCCGCTGGATACTTGGAATTAGTTAAAGCTAAAGTTAAATGGAATCTATCTATTGATCCAGATCTGAAGCCTTACCGGGCCTTCAAGGTTAATGATAAAGTATGGGAATTTGATCCTGGAATATTTGATACAGCCCATTCATTAGTATATAAGAAGATCTTGGCTGGAAAAGGCCATGATTTTTTATCTACCAGGGATTCAATTAATTTAGTCCATGCTATGAATGATTTACATAAAGATAAGCTATGGAATGATTTTAACCATATGCAAACAGTGGGATGGAAGATATGAAATTTATTAAGAACTATGCAAATATTAAAATACGCCAGCCAGATCTAACTAATATCTATGATTCCGTTATCGGGAATGGAACCAGCATAGGGGCCTTTACTGAAATAGGCGGTGCCAGGATCGGGAAGGATTGTAAAATTCAGGCTCATGTGTTTATCCCGCCAGGAACCGAAATAGGCAATAATGTATTTATCGGGCCTGGGGTAAGATTTTGTAATGTAATGAAGCCAGATCCATATAAGGGGGCCGATCAATACCATGGGGTTAAGGTAGCGGAAGGGGCCGTTATCGGGGCCGGATCTATTATTTTACCTGGTATACTGATATGGACTAATGCATTTATAGGCGCTGGATCGGTAGTTACAAAGAATTGCCAGCCTTTTGGCCTGTACTATGGGAACCCGGCCCGCTATATAAGGAAGGTTTACCAGGATAAGGAAGGCTTTATCAAAGATGAAGTTGATGGTGCTGAATTTATTCATGAACAATAACTGGTAAAACGCTGTATCCTATATTAGGGGGCTTATGTACTTTTCTAAACAATATAGATTCTGTTTTATACATATCAATAAAACCGGCGGCCGATCTTTAACCAATTTCCTGGAACAGGCTGTTCCGGATCTGAAGCTTACCGGGCTTGGGCTTATGGCTGTTCATAAGCCCTATAGCTGGTTACTTGATAGAAGCCTGATTCCTTCCAGCTATCGTATCATTACCATAGTTAGGAATCCATGGGCCAGGTATGAAAGCCTATACCGTTACCGGCGGATGAAGTATAGAAACAATGGGCCTAATAAAGGATTTCAGAATCAGGATGCTAATAACATGGAATTCAATGAATGGTTTCAATACCAGCTTGGAAGTTCTGATCCACTGAACCGGCCACAAACAGAATGGCTTCCAAATGATGATTATATAAGGGATCAAGTTCTATGCCTTCAGCTTGAACATCTTGAAGCTGATACTACAGAAATGCTTAAGGCTTTTGGTATTGATTGGCCTACCGGGGTAGAATTCCCGCATTTAAACAAAAGCCCGGCGGAAGATATAGAATGGTATAAAGAAAATTCATTGGAACTGATTAACCGGGAAAGATATATAATCAAAAACTTTTATTCTAATTTAAGTAAAATGATAGGGGGGAACTAATGAAAAAACTTGTATTCTGTTGTTTACCGGGATTGACAAATTTTATTGAACCGATAGCCGCTAAGCTGGCCGGGAAATTCAAACTGGATATAGCAGTAGGAAACAGTATCCAGGATTATGGCCAGAAGATCCATGATGCTGATATCATATGGCTTGAATGGGCTAACCAATTAGCAGCGGCTATTACAACTAATCTTCTTCCGCTGGAAAAAGCTAAAAAGGTTATCATGCGGCTTCATTCCTATGAAGCTATAACGCCTGGCATGTTGGAACAGATCAATTACGGGGCTATAACTGATTTGGTTTTTGTTTCGGAATTCGTAAGGGATTATACTATTGGCCTAAGCCCAAAAACTTTTGAACATCTGAAGATCCATACAATCCCTAACGGCCTGGATCTAAGTAAGTTCGATCTATTGCATGATAAAGGGAAGCCGGAAGCCGGATATACAGCGGCCCTTCTTGGCCATCTGAATACTAAGAAGGGGCCTATGCTGCTGGCCCAAGCCATGTATGAATTGAAGCGGCATATAGGGAATATTAACTTCAAGATCGGCGGTCAATGGCAAGATCAGCGCCATGAAGCTTATATGATGCATTTCCTTGAAAAAACCGGAATGCTGATGGATGTTGAATTTGTAGATGTTCCCTATGGCCAGGCCCCGGCATTTTTCAAGGATGTTGATCTGGTTCTATGTAGTAGTCCATGGGAAAGCCAAAATATGTCAGTAATGGAAGGCATGGCCAGCGGATGTAAGCCAGCTATCCATTGGTTCCCTGGCGCTGATTATCATTATGAATTGGAAAATCTATGGCTTACCATAGATGAATTAATCAGTATATTTAAGCAGCCCTGGAAGCCTGAATCCTACCGGGAACAGGTAGCCCGGTTTGATCTGGATAAGATTGTAGCCCGGATTGAATCTGAACTGCTGATTTAGTCAACATATGCGGATGTAGCCAAGTGGTAAGGCGCTGGCCTTCCAAGCCGGAAATCATAGGTTCAAATCCTATCATCCGCTTACTTTTTACGGGGGGTAATATGAAACCATTCATTCTAATTGCCGGGCTGTTCAGATCCGGAACTACCCTGGCCCAAGAACTTTTAACAGAACAGGGAATCAGCTATATTTTCCATGAACCCCGGTTTTTTGATATGCCTTGGCAATTTCAAGTTTATGATCGGAAGTATCTGGCTGAAAAATGGGGCCTTCATCTTCCCCAATTCGAAAATACAGCGGCTTTGTGGGAATATATGATGGAAACCCTGAATCTACAAATTGGGGCCAAGGAAATAAGGAATACGGCTTCCATAGGCTATTATAATTCATGGGGCGGTAACATGCGGCTTCTTCTGATCGATAGGGAACCAGAAGAAATCTATAAATCTTGCTATAAAATGTTTATGCGTTCTAATGATACATTTAGCTGGCGGCCCTTATTCGTTCCGCTGAATCCGGTTAACATCTTCCGGGAAGTTTTGCCAGAAATCAAAAACCTTAACCATTTATGGAATCATTTACATCCAGATTGTAGAATGGTTATAAAATATGAAGATTTGTTATTTAGTCATTCAAGGCCGAATTTATATAAGTTTCTGGAATCAAATGTAACGGCCCCGGAAATAGGGGAATATCATTCTATTCTTCCAAGGGGCCAATATGAAAACAATCTTCATAGAGGTAAGATAACATCCAGATCCATAGGGCTTTCTGATATTCCAAGTAAGATCAAGGATGAAGCCCGGCGGTTTGCTGATCTGATGAAGGGGGTTAAAGAGTGGAACTAACTTTGCCACAATTAGAATACTTTATTAAGGATCTATCTGGCCGGGAAGAATGCGGGGTAATTGCTGATTATGATTTGCTTAACTTTACTAAGAAGCTATCTATCTATTATGAACATCCGGAAGATCTAAAGTTTCATGATGGCCTGATTAGGGCGCTGGCCCGGTTTGGATGGGAATTCATAGAGAAACGCCTTGATCTATCACCAAAAAGAATATATCTTAATTTCAAACAGGATGAAGGTATAGATCCGGATGTTCAGGCTGAACGCCTGGTAAAACTATTGGAAGAACAGGATGCTAAACAGGCCGGGAAGCGTGAAATAAACTTTTAGGGGGTTCTATGGCTTTAACGCCAAGAGAACTACAGGATATGATTACCCTTCAGCGCCAAATAGCTTGGCAATTTGATCTTGATAAATTTACTGAAGATCAGATCCAATCTATCCGGCGTTCTTTGCGTATAGCTAAAGGGGAAATGCTAACTTATCTGGAAGGCTTAAGCCCGGCGGAATGGACTGCTGAACGCCTGGATTCAGTTCTGGCGGAAACCAGGGCTTTAGCCCTTGGCGTGGAAGGCCAGATTACTGATGGCTTAACTGAAGGCTTTGTAACGGCTGGTCAGGAAGCCTTAGCAGCCCAAAACAATATGTTAAGTTATGGGGGCCGTGTAACCGGGTTCAATTTTGCCAGCCTTGGGCCAGGCCAGTTAGCTTCTATGGCGGTATCCACGCCTGTAGGCGGCCAGCTTCTTAATACATGGGTTAAGAAGATCATTGATGAAAAGATGTTAGTAACGCTTAGGGAAGAAGCCCTGGCCGGATTATTGAAGGGGGAAGGATATCCCAAGTTTGTTAAGCGGTTTGGTTCTATGTTTACTGATCTATCCAAATCTGAAATTATTACTTTATCCAGATCATATATCCAGGCCGCTAATGTTAATGCACAAAAGGAAGTATACAGGCAAAATCCAGAAGTAGTTCCCTTAGTTGAATGGTCTGCTGTTATGGAACCAGGCTATTATAAAACCGGCCGGGGAACTTGTATTAGATGCGCTGCTTTAGATGGCCAGGTATTTACTATTGAAACGGCCCCGCCTATACCATTACATCCAAGGTGTAGATGTATCTTACTTCCAAAAACGCCATCTTACCGGGAATTAGGGCTGGATATAGATGAAATCCAGGATAGTTATAGGCCTTATACTATGCGGGGGCCTAAGAATATAGATGCTGGCGGCAAACGGAAGATCCTGGAAGTAGGCTTTAATGATGGGGATTATTCTACCTGGTTTAATAAGCGGCCAGAAGCGTTTAAACTTAATGTATTAGGCCCTTCCAGGCTAAAGCTGTTCCAGGCCGGGAAGGTTAAATTTAAACAATTTGTTAACCCGGTATCCGGGGATCTATATACCTTGAATGAATTAGATCGATTAATAGAAAACGGTTTTCCATCATAACATAGGGGGGATTAATCATGATTAGCCAGAAAATAGGATATTCTTTTTCTGAAGAAATATCTGGATTCGGAACTATTGAATATTCTGATACCCAAGCCTATCCTAAAGTTACATTCCAAGTAAAAGCTGAACATCCAGTAGTAAAGCGTAAAATAATTACTTACTTAACTACGCCAAGGAAATTTTTTATTACTGCTGATATGTTCCCTGGCGCTGGTCAATTTCAAAAACCTATAGCGCCTGTTAATCGTATTGATTTCTTCCAAAGGGCTTTAGCGGAAATGAACGCTTCCATAGGTATAGCCACTTTAAGCCAATAAATTCATAAATTTAGCTTATTAACTATAAAACCTGTTGACAATCCATAAACGCTAAGTATTATTGTATTAGATTAATTAAGTTTTTGGGCGGTTTACCCTGAAGGGTATTTTCTCAAAGGGTTTTATAAAAATTATAGTCTGATCAGGAAAGATCAGGAAGGGGGGCTGGAAAGCCATGAAGTATAAAACCATTACGGACGATTCAGGAAAAGTAATTGGAATAGCCATGGATGAAAAAGGCAATCCGATTGTATTACTGGAAGGTAAAGGGGATAACGGGGCTGATAAGGAAATAGGCCTGGATGCAATTCACTTGTATTCGAAAGTTCCCGCCTTACAGGATGAAGCTAAGGGCCATCGGGTAGCCAAGGAAGGGTTACAGGCCTTAATCGATATAGCCAAGGAAGCCGGGGTTAATACGGAAGATCCGGCGGAATTTAAATCCTGGATTGAAGCGGCTAATACATCGATTGAAACCGTTAAGAACTTTGATGATAAGAAGCTGGTAGCGGCCAAGGATGTAGAAGCCATTAAAAAAAGCGCTACTGAAGCCTTGGAAAAGCAACTGGCGGAACAGGCTAACGGCCATGATAAACAGCTTAATAAAGCTAAAGAAACTATTGAAGGCCTTCAAGGTGCCATGTTTGATTTGATGGTTTCTGATAAATTCAGTTCTTCTAAGTTTGTTTCTGAAAAGCTGAATATACCGGCCAAGGTAGCCAGGGCTTATTTCGGTAATAACTTCAAAGTTGAAAAGAACGATAGCGGCGGATACCATGTAGTTCCGTATATGAACGGTGAAAAGCTTTTTTCTGAAGAACGTCTTGGGGAAGTACCTGAATTTGATGAAGCCATTGGCCTTATGGTAGCTAAAGATCCTGATAGGGATTCATTGCTGGTAGGTTCCGGCGGCGGCGGTTCTGGCGCTGGCGGGGGCCAAGGCGGCGGGGGCCAAGGTGGCGGGGAAGCCAATCCTTGGGTTCAAGGCCCAAATTATAATTTAACTAAACAAGGTGAAATTCATTCTTCAGATCCGACTACCGCCAGAAGGATGATGGAAGAAGCAAAAGTTATAAATGCTAATGCGGATGCTTAATCCATCATAATCAGTTAAGCGGGTAGGATCTGAACCATAGATAAAAACCTTAAAATCAACTAAACTAAATTTATTTAACAGGAGGTTATTATGCCAGGTCAAGGCCCTACTCGCGTAGCTGATATTTTAGTTCCCGCTGTTTGGATTCCTTATGTTGAGGAAAGAACCACTTATACAAGCCGTTTAGTTCGTTCCGGTATCGTAGTTCCTGATACTAAACTGGATGCGCTGGCCGCTGCTGGCGGTAAACTTATTAACATGCCTTTTTTCCAGGATCTAACCGGGGATGATGAAGTCCTTGGAAGTGGTACTGGTGCCACTGATTCCAGCCTTACCCCGGATAATGTCGATACGGATAAGGATATAGCCGTTCTTCATATGCGCGGGAAAGCCTGGGGCGTGGAAGATATGGCTGCCGCTTTATCCGGCGCTGATCCTATGCGGGCCATCGGTAACATGGTGGCGGATTTCTGGAACCGCAAAGAACAGGCCGTTTTGATTGCTTCCCTTACCGGGGCCTTTAGCGATAATGCCGCTAATGATTCCGGCGATTTGATCAATGATGTTTCGGTAGGCGGGGCTTCTACCGCTGCTACGGCTAACTTGATTTCCGGTGATGTCGTAATCGATGCCATGACAAAATTGGGGGATATGTCGAATCAGCTAACCGCTATGGCTATGCATTCTGTTCCGTTTAGCCGCCTTCAGAAAAACAATCTGATTGATTATGTTGAAGAATCTGAAGCCCTGGTTAAGATTCCGTATTACATGGGAAAAGAGGTAATAGTGGATGATACTTGCCCGGTGGTTACCGGCGGAACATCCAGTAAGTATACTACCTATCTGTTTGGCCGTGGTGCTGTAGGCCGTGGAAATGGGGCGGCCCCGGTTCCGGTTGAAACGGATCGGAATTCCCTGGCGGGTTATGATCTGCTGATCCATCGGCGTCATTTCTTGCTACATCCAAGAGGTATCAAGTTTGCTTCTGGTTCTGTTGCTGGTCAAAGTCCTACCAATGCAGAATGTAAGCTGGCTACCAATTGGGATCGCGTATACCAGAAGAAAAACATCCGGATGGTGAAAATAGTAACTAACGGATAATCTGGATAATCGGCGGTAATCGGTTATCAATTACCCCTCTATATAAAGGGCCAAGCCTTCCGGGGCCTGGCCCTTTTATTTTGTTTCTTGTTAATATCTGAATATACTAATCAAAGGAAGGTAAATATGGGCGCTGCAACATTTATGATGTATAATAGGCAAAAAGCCCGCCAGGCCGCTTTAAAGGCTAAACAGGCTAAGCTAAAGGCTGATAAGGCGGTAAGCAAGGAAGATAAGGTTAAAGCTGCTGCTGATGCGAATCAGGCTGCTATAGAAGCTGAATTTTTGGCGGAAGAAGCTACCAGGTTTGGCGGCGGGAATAAACCTAAGAAGGATGAACCGCCTTCAGAAGTAACGGATAAAACCGTTCATTTCCAGAATGAAACAGCCCTGGATCTGGATGGGGATGGTAAGGCGGATGTAATTGTTAAGCCGGTGAAAAAATAATAATACAAAAACGCTTAAAATTTCCGAATAGGGGGTTAAGATAATGGCGTTAATAATTGAAGATGGTTCCGGGGTTGATGGGGCCAATACATTCTTTTCCGCTGCTTCTGCTGGATCTTATCTAAATGGAAGATCGGCTACATGGACTGCCGCTTCTTCAGAAGCACAAGAAACAGCCTTATTTGTAGCTGGCCAGTATCTTAATTCCCTTAGATGGAAGGGTAAGAAGCGGGATCGGGATTTTACAATGTCTTGGCCAAGGGTAGAAGTATATGATAATGATGATTATTTATGGGATTATGCTACTATTCCCCAAGATGTTAAATATGCCCAAGCTGAAGCCGCTGTATTCGATCTGGATGGATACGATCTGTTTTCCATTATCAAGCAAGGGGATAAACTGAAGCGGAAGAAGATTGATGTTATTGAAAAAGAATGGTTTGGATCTGCTTATTCTACTAAGGGAACCATAACCGGGGCTACTTATTTTGGTATCATTAACGGATTAATAGGAAAGTTCCTGATAACAAGCGGAACTATAAGAAGGGCTTAAAACATGGCTACTGATTGGGCTGCTGAACAATTAGATGCTTATAACGATATCAAGGAAGAAGGCGTAGCTATTCGAATAGTCAAGACTACGGCCGGAACCTATCATCCTGTTACTGATGCTGTATCAGGCGGCGGAACTACTGGTTACGCTACCTATGCAATCAATATTAAATTCAGGGATGCTTATGATGAAAATGCTCATTATATTAGATCTTGGCAGACACAAGTTAAGAAGGCGGATCGGCTGCTTCTGATCCCGGCCTATAGTTTGCCTGATATTTCTAATGCTGGAAGCCTGGATGATTATGAAATCCAATACGGGGGTTATAATAATCTGTTATTGGCTGCTGAATCGATTGAACCTGGCGGGGTTCCTGTTTTATTTAGAACAGCATTGAAGCGGAAGGCTAAACTGTAATGGCTGATCTTAAGAATGCCCCGATCATAGATAGTATTCAAACTAATGCTTCTGATTTTGCTGCCGAAATGCGGCGGCTTGGTGATTTTGTGGATCTGAATTATGAAGCCATTGTTTCTAAAACTGTTATTGATCTGTTCCGGGCTATTATTCGTAGAACCCCGGTAGATACCGGGCGGGCAAGGGCTAATTGGTTTCTTGGCTATGATCCTGATGATGCTATTGGGGAACATGATTGGACTGATGCTATTGAATTTGGTTATGATCCTAATAAAGGCGTTACTATCTGGATCTATAATAATCTGGAATACATCATTCCGCTGGAAGAAGGCTGGTCTGATCAGGCCCCCCAAGGAATGGTATCAAGAAGCCTTATTGAATTTAACCAGTTCCTTCAGGCCGCTATCCGGGGGTTATCATCGATAGCTGAACCTACTTATTAAATGCATGTTTATCGGTGTAGATGCGGCTATTATGAAGAAACCTGTTTGCCATATAGCAAAATTCAGATATCATGTAAGAAATGCGGTAAGGAAATGAAGCGGCTTACCGGGAAAGCTTACTGGAAATTTTATAAATTAGGAAATTATAAAAATGGCTAATCTAAGCCCGGTAGAAGTTAGGGATACAATCATAGGGTTGATCGAATCAAACTATTCAAGATCAGCCGTAGCTTGGCCTAATCGGAAATTTAATCCTGATACGGAATCTACGGCCGGGTTTTGGGTTAAGCCTAATATCCTAATGGGTAGATCCAGGGAAGGGGAAGTAGGGCTTGAAGGGCTATCTTTTAGAACAGGGATTTTGAAGATACAGGTTTTTGGCCCTAAGAATTCAAATAGCCGGGAAGCTTGGGTATGTGCCGGATCTATTGAATCAATATTTAGGCGGGCTGTTAATACCTGTATAGTATTCGGGGAACCTAATACCAATGAAGTAGGGGCCGGGGATCGGCATTATCAATTAGTGGTAGATATACCATTTGAAGCGTTAACTGAATAAACCATAAGGGGGCCGGGAACTATGGGAAAACTACAAAAGAAACAGATAGCAAAAAATCGAAATAGAAAACTTGCTGAAAAGCGGGCAGCCAGGAAGCTTAAGAAAACTGATGTAACTAAGGCTGTTAGATCACTGAATGAACCCGATAAATTTTATGATAAAATTGAAATTACGGGCTGTATGATTATTAAAAATGAAATCGATAACATTCAAAGGTGCTTGGATTCGATTACCTGGCTGGATGATATCGTTATAGTGGATACGGGATCTACGGATGGTACTATTGAATTGATTCGGGAAAAATATCCCCATATACGGCTATATGAAGATCCATGGCGGGGAAGCTTTTCATATAGCCGAAACGTGGCTATAAGCCATGTAAAAACTAACTGGTTATTGATTATTGATGCTGATGAAGAATGGGTATGGCTACCAGGCGCTAATCTTGAAGGTTTTAAAGATTCACTTATGAAGTTCCCCTACAATAAAATAGGGGCTGTTAAATTAGAACTGGAAGATATGGTTCAGGGTAGAATAGCCGCAACGTTCAAACCTGTTCGATTTTTTACAAAAGAATCCGGGATTAAATATAAGTCTACCGTTCATAATGAACCTGTTTTTGCTGGCCAAGTAGCTTTAAGCGGCGGGGTAAAATTGCTGCATTATGGTTATGATGTTCCTACTGAAAAGGCAAAAGTGAAGGTTGATAGAACGGCTGGACTGTTGCTTACCAGGCTTGAAAAGAATCCTGATGATCATGAAGCCATTTTTTATCTAACTAATATTTATTCGGCTTATTTGAGTTATCAAAATCAGGAAAAAACTATGGAATGGGCTGAACGCTATTTTAAGGTATTGCCTAAAATCCCGGCCGGTAAAGTAAGGCGTAATATTTTTTATTCAGCGGCGGAAACAGCCAGGCGGCTTAAGGATTATGAAGCCGCTGAAAGATGGGTTCTGGAAGGGAAGAAGCGGTATGGTAAAGATCTGGATCTGAATTATTCTATGATGGTTTTGGGGATCAACTTGGAAAAGCCTGAATACATCATTGAAGGGGCCAGTACTTACATCCAGAAGTATCAAGCCATGGAAGCTAATCCGCTGGTTCAATCTGCTGGCTTTGTTTTTACTAAGAATCCGGATAACCTGTTAAACTGCTTTCATAAGCTTGGTATGATAAGAATCCAGGAAGGATTAAATCATATTAGGGTTATGGATAGCCTACTGGATCAGATGCCAGGCGGTAAGGGTAAGATGGCTATACTGAAAAGCCTGATGAAAGAATTGAAGATATTGAAGCTGGAAAGCTTCATACCAGAATTACAATCAGATAAAATAATCAAATAAACAAACCTTAAGGGGGTTTATTATGGGATGCGAATCAATAGGAATCAGCCGTAAACAGGTTGTTTTTGCGGTTAAAGAAACTACATGCGGTACTTTAAAGTTCCCGGCGGCCATCGATTTTATTAGGCCCGCTGGCCTGGCAATCATCAATCAGATCCCGGAATTTGTTCCTTCTGAAGAATTGCGGAATACCCTGGATATCCTGGATGAATTTCAAAATCAGGTTCCGCCTGGGGATTGGTCTGTTAATATGTATGTAAGGCCCGCTACTACATTGGGCGGAACCCCCCAAGGGGATGCCCTATATCAATCCTGGCAAGGGCTTCTAAATCCAACTACGGCCGCCAGCCTGGCGGATGCAATAACGGCCGCTGCTACTCAAGTTCCATTTAATGGAATGACCGGCGGAATTATGCCTTACCGTGGCGTAGTTACTATCGGGGCCGAAAAGATTTACTATACCGGCATATCCAGGGCTTCCAGAACTGCTACAGCCGGAACCCTGCTGAACTGTACCAGGGGATATATGGCTACTTCTGCTACAGCGGCTACCGATAACGCTAATCTAAACCTAAGTTCAAGGGTTTATCGCCAGGCTGTTGAAAGCCCTTCTTTCAGTCTATGGATTAAAACCGATCATTTCCTTCAAGGCCTTGCTGGCTGTACTGTTAATAATGCGGTTCTTGGTGTTAACAATGAAGGGGCCGTTACCATTAATATGTCAGGCCAGGGAATGAAGATGGTTTTTGCGGGTAAGTCGGCTGTAGGCGTGGCTGGCGCTACTAATGGGGCTACCCAAATCCCGGTTGATGATGCAGATCTGTATTCGGTGGATGCCAGGATTTATAATTCCACTGATGGGGATGCTAATGGCGGCCAGGGCTATACTATATCCAGGGTGGATACAACCAATAATATCATAGTGGTTTCTACTGGTATTTCTAATGGATGGTATGATAATGAGGTTATTGAAGGCTATCTTCCTTCCGCTACCGTCATAGGGGAACCGATTGAATCCCGCTATACCAATATCTATCTGGATTCAGTGGCGGCCAAGTTCAGAACTACGGATTTTACCTTTGATGTTCCTAAGCAGTATATCATCGATGAAGTAGGGGTTGATTACCCGGAAAACTTTGTTGAGGATATGCGAAATATTACATCCGCCTTGAACCTGTATTTCCGGGCGGAAGATGCTAAGTATTTTACCCTTGGCCTGAATTCGTATGAAATACCTATAGCCCTGAAGTTTGGCCAGGCCGCTACCGCTACTGATTACAGGGGAATGGAAGTATACTTTCCAAGAACCAAGGTTAAAACCCCGGAAATAAGCGGGGATGGCCCTACCCTGGCGCTAAGTATGGGGCTTACCGCTTTAGGTACTGTAGGGGAAGATTCGGCCGAAATTATATTTAACTAAGCCATCATATACCCGGCCATGATGGCTTACGGGTAGGGGCTGAATCCCGGCGGCCCCTACCCCTTTTAACTACCGGGGTTTACTCTAAAGGGGGGTAACCATGCCATTAAAGTTCAAAGAAGAAACTGTTACTTATACATTTACTTGGGATAAAGGCGGCCCGGAAGAATGTGTTTTTACTATACGCCAGCCAAGCCCAAGGGATTACGCTAAACTTATCAACCAAAATACTAAGCATGAATGGGATGCACCTACCGGAATTCCAAAACGGAAACGGGAAGCCTTGCTGAAGCGGTATGAAAAGCTGGATGAAGAAGGCTTTATGGATGATAAGGTAGATTTCCTGATTGTAGCTTGGGGCCTGGTAGATGATGATGGAAAAGCGGTTCCCTGTACCAGGGAAAATAAAATTGCTTTTGATAAAGCCCGTTCTGATGTAACTACCTGGCTTTTTGAACAGTTAGATGAACAGGCTGAAGGCGAAAAGGAACAGGGGGATAGGGAAGAAAAAAACTAATAGCCTATCTGGAATACCTAAAGGGGGATAATGTTTCTTGTGAAGCCTGTTTTGCTACATGGGATGAAAATCCCCCTTGTGATGAATGCCCTAAGCCGGATGATCTTGAAGGGTTTAATCTAAATTGTTTTACAGCTTGGCAACATTTATCTAACCGGGATCGGCCGCCAGGCCAGGGGGATTTAAGGCCAATACCTAATAAAGCTATAGCTGATATATGTGAAGTATATGGCTTAACTATCCAAGCTTTTGAACGGATTGGCCTTATAGAAGAAACCCTATTTGATTGGCTGGCTGAAAATTACAGAAAACAATTAACGGAAGGTGAAGAAGATGGCGGGCTTAAGGATTCCGGTAGAAACAAAAGATGGCGTAAGAAACCTGGATAAGCTTTCTAAAGGATTTAAAAAAGCTGGCGCTTCCGCTGTTAAATCTGAATCCAGGATGAAGGGGTTCAAATCTGCTACCCTGAAATTTTTAGGCCCCATTGGCAAATTAGCCGGGGGCCTTGCTTCTGTTAAAACCATGTTAGTAGGATTGGCCGGGGCTGCTGGTATAGGCCTGGTATCTAAATCTTTCCTAAATGCTGCTACAACTACTGAAGGCTTCAATTTACGGCTTCAAACCTTATTGGGTTCTGCTGCTGCTGGTAATCAGATGTTCCGGGATATGGCGGAATTTGCCGGTAAAGTTCCATTTGAATTTGAAAAAATCATGGAATCTGCAACTACCTTGGCCGGTATTATGGAACCTAAAGAGATAAAAGAATGGATGCCTGTAGTAGCTGATTTAGCCGCTGCTACTGGTATTTCAATTGAAGAAACTACCGGCCAGATTCAAAGGATGCTTTCCGCTGGCGCTGCTTCTGCTGATCTATTCAGGGATCGGGGGGTTCTGGCTATGTTAGGGTTTCAAGCCGGGGTTTCTTATTCTGCTGAAGAAACTAAACAGATGCTAATGCAAGCTTGGGAAGAACCTACTTCTAAGTTTGCCGGGGCTACTGATGCAATGGCGGCTTCTTGGGATGGTATGATTTCTATGTTATCAGACGCCTGGTTTGCTTTCCGGAACATGGTTATGGAAGCCGGGGTTTTTGATTTCATGAAAGCCGGGCTTAAGATTGTATTAGATCAGGTTAATGAATTAAGGGCTTCCGGGGATCTTCAAAAATGGGCTAATGCTTTAGGGGCCAGCGTAGTTAACGCCTTTAACCAGATAATCAAAACGGTAGGCGTTTCTATTGATGTATTTAATCAGCTTAAGAAGGTTTGGATAGGCTTAAAGCAAGCCTGGGGGGTTTTTGTAGGAAGCTTGGCTAAGGGTTATGAATTGATCCTGGAAGGTAATATCCAGTTAGCTAAAATTATACCTGGTTATACTTCTGATGAAGAATTAGCCCGGCTAACTAAAGCCAGGGATGAAGTAGCTGAATTTGTAGATTTTCAATTTGATTCTGTTGATAAGCTTCAAAAACAATGGCAAGAAGTTGATCCTTGGGGAACAGCTACCAAGCAGTTTGAAGGTTATGCTGCTGCTGTAACTAAAGGCGCTGAAAAGATCAAGAAGGCCAGGGAAGAAGCGCTGGCTAAGGGAACAGGCCCGGCTAAAGAAGTTAAGGCTACAGTTAGTAAGGCTGATATGAAAACCAGGGAACAGTTCGATACAGCTTTTGATAAAGCTACACTTACCCCTTATCAGCTTGAAATGAAGCAATTAGAAGATCTAAAACAGAAATACATTGAAGCCGGTATTGAAAAAGTAAGGATCGATCAATGGTATGCTGAAGAACATCAGCAAATATTAGATAATGAATCTGAAAGATCTATAGCAGAACATAAACGTATGCTGGATGAAATGGAAGAAGAACAAAAAGGCTTTACCGAAACCATATCAGAAACAGCGGAAAATAGATTCGTATCTGGAATGGGTAATGCTGTAGGGGATTTTATTAATAAAACTAAATCCGCTAAACAGGCTTTTTCTGATTTCTCTAAAAGCTTTGTTATGGATATAACCCAAATGATCATTAAGCAAACTATCTTAAACAGCCTTCAAAGTATGATGGGCGGGGCTGGTGGCGCTGCTGGCGGTTTAATGTCTGGCCTGGCCGGAATGTTTCGGGCTGATGGCGGGCCTGTAACTGCGGGTAGATCATATGTAGTAGGGGAACGCCAGCCCGAAACCTTTGTTAGTAACCAAGGCCGTAGATCCATAGTAGGCGCTGGCGGGCCAGAAGCGTTTAAGCCTAAAGTATCTGGCCGGATTGAACCTACAGCCCAAGCCCCGGCCCCGGTTATAAAGATAGCTAATTTAATGGATAAATCATCCTTTGAAGATTATTTGAATAGTTCTGAAGGCCAAGATGCTATAATTAATATTATGTCTAATGTGGGGGAATAATGGCTGATATTTATTTAACTATAAAGCCTAAAAGTCAAAACTATAGCCATAGCTGGAAAACTGGTATGCTTAAGACTGTTAAGGGGGAAGAAACCAGATCAGCTTTACAGACTTGGCCCCGGATGGATTTCAAACAGGAATTTATCTATGCTGATGAAACAGAAACTAATTGGCTTAGGCGGAATCTTGCAAAGTATAAACATAAGATATGGGGAATTCCGATCTGGCATGATATAGCCCCGCTAAGGGCTGATGCTACTATTGGCCAATTAAATATTCCTGTAACGGAAACGGCTAACCGCCATTTCTATAAGGGAAGGCAAGCTATCCTAATTGATAAAGCGGATTTTACTAATTATGAAGTAATCAAAATCAATTCGGTAGCTGGAACTACCATAGCGGCCAGTTCCTTACTTTCTGATACCTGGTCTAAAGATTCTACATACTTTATGCCAGTTATTGATAACCGTCTTGGATCTGCATTCAATATTAATAGGATCAGCGCCAGGACGGATAAACTAACCCTGGATGCTACGGAAGATCTTACTACCGTAACCGCCTTCAGTTATGCTACGCCTACTATAGGTGCTTCATATTTAGGCCATCCAGTTTTTGAATATAAGGTTCAGGCCAATAAGAACCAAGGATTTGTTCATCCTAATATAACCCTGAAGGATATAGGAAAACATGCTGTAGAATCTTGGTATGATGAAGATGATACCAATATTAACAATTCGTTTAATATGCTGATCCAGGGCCGGGCTGATATTTGGGAAATCCTTAACTTTTTTGATCATAGGCTTGGTAAATTTGGAACTTTTTGGATGCCTTCATGGAATAGGGATCTTACTGCTACAGCGGCTATTACAGCGGGCCAGCTTACCATATCTGTAGCGGATTATGAATATGATTCCCTTTTTGCCGCTAATGAAGTAATTAACCGCCATCTATTTATAGGCCTTCCGGATAGAAGCTATGTATGTAGGAAAATCTTATCAGCTACAGCTAATACCATAACCCTGAATGCAGGGATTGGGGAAGCGATAAGGGAAACGGAACTTCAGCATACCTTATTCAGTTTTATGGCGTTTTCAAGATTTGGCGGGGATAGGTTAGAACTGGATTTTATCCGGGGAAATCTGGTGAATATTAGCCAGAACGCTGTAGGGTTAGTAAAAGAAAATCCAATAGCGCTTGAAGATCTATTAACCTATACTTTAGTTGATGAAGATGGCGATTATACAATTACTAAATATAAATGTGTTTTCGATACGGTTCAGCGTGAAGCCAATTCTTATTTAGTTTATGATTTTGGTGCTGATTATTTTGGAAATTTTGAAGTAGATTTTGAAGTTAAAGTTACTGCTTCAGATGATCAAGCTGTTCATACATTTTTTGGTATCTCTAATACATTAGGCACTTTTCAAGATATTATAGATGCTGGTGATGGTCTTACTTTTTATGGGTATGGAAATGGCGGAAGTTTTCGATTTACTGTAAGGGATGATTTTACCCCTATTCAAGATAATTATGTAATTGGCGGGGTTAGTACAGATTTAATCTATTGTACGGTATATAGAATTGGAACTACGCTAACAGCTAAACTTTATTCTGATTCGGATAGGCAAACTTTATTAGATACTTTATCGGTTACTTGTGAAACCGGGAAAAAGCGTTATCTATACGCTAATATAAGCAGGGGTTTAACTCCGCCTGATACTATTGTTATGTCAGGCTATACCCAAAATTTTAGAATTAATAATGTTTAAGGAAATCAATAAATGGCTTTATCTGATTCATATTATGAAAATGATCTGGCTAATACCAGAAAGCCCGTAGAACTTTATAAATTCTGGAATGATAGCCTTGATACTTATTGGTATTATACATCCGGGGATGAACAGGTAATTTTTCCGGCTTCCGGCGGGGCTACCTATGAATCCGCTTTTATGAAACGGAATAGAACCGAATACCATACAGATCTTAAAGTTTCGAAAATGAATATTGATGTTCAGCGCCTTAATCCGGCTTTTGCCGATTATTTAAACGAACCTATGCCAGAAATGATTTGGATCGAAGTATCCAAACTATTCCGGGATCAAAGCCCATTGGAAAAACGGGTTATTTTTATTGGCCAGGTAGCAAAAACTAAGTATAATGGGCTTAATGGAAAGATTGAATGTGTAGGCTTTGAAAAGTTTCTTAAAATGAAGGTTCCAACTATGCGTTATCAACCTTCATGTAACCATAAATTGTTTAGTAACCAATGCGGTGTAGCATTAACCAGCTATTCCGGAACAATTAGCAGCCTGGATTCAATTTCTGCTTCCGGGTTATCATTAACAGATACATCCTTTGGAAGCCAAAGCGCTGGATATTATACTTTAGGCTATGTTAAATGGAATAATTTTAAAAGGACGATAATAGCCCATTCAGGCAATACAGTAGCGATTCAATTTTATATTCCTGGCCTAACTGCTGGTCAAGATATTTTTGCCGCTGCTGGATGCGTTAAATCAATGGCGGCCTGTAGGGATAAATTCAATAACCTAAATAATTCTAATCTGGATCGGTTTCTTGGCTTCCGCTATTTGCCATTAGATAACCCTGCTACTTGGGTTAACGGCTAATCCGGCCATAATGGCCGGATAAATGTCCGGATAATCTTGCCAGAATGGCGGGATAAATGGCAAGATGTTTCATTAAAGGGGCGTATAAGTGGTTTATGTTGCTTTAATGGATCATTTTAATAAACCAAAAACGCTTAGCATTTACGGGGAAGCCATGGAAGATCATGAATGGTTTTTTGAAGATCCGGATAATCTATCCAATCTTAAGCTTGAATTAGATACCTGGCTGAATACCCCTTATCGACATTTAACCGGGGTAAAGGGCCGGGGATGCGATTGCATTCATTTAGTCGTTAAATCTTTTGAAGCTGTAGGCGCTGATCATGGCCGCCAGATCTTCATTCCTAAGTATCCCCCTGATTGGCATATGCATAGCGGTATATCCCTTTTGTATGATGGAATAAGGGAACAATACAATATAGAAGAAATTAAGCCTGTAGATCCGGCCTTATTAAAGAATGGGGATATCATTCTGTTCCAATGGGGCCGCCATCCGGCCCATGCTGGTATATACATGAATGGGGAAGTTTACCAGGCCCTAACCGGCTTAAGGGTTGAAAAGCGAACTGTTAAGGATCTGGAATTCTATAATAGGATGAAACACATATTAAGAATTAGGAGTTAATGAAATGAGTTTTGGCCAAATAGTAGGCGGGGTAGTTGGGGCGGCTGTAGGATTCTATCTTGGCGGCCCTATGGGGGCCATGATGGGCGCTTCCTTGGGCGCTGGCCTTGGTGGTATCATTGATCCATTAGAACCTGATATTCCAAGCCCTGGCCAGCCAGATATAGCTAACTTAGATGTTACTACGGCCCAAGAAGGATCTGTAATAATGGATTTTGTAGGAACTACTAAGATGGCTGGCAATATCTTTTATTATGGTAATTCCAGATCCAAAAAGATTAAGGAAAAACAGGAATCCGGCGGTAAAGGTGGTTCCAGTTCTAAAAAAGTAGTTGTAGGAATTGAATATTATCTTACTTGGGCCGTAGGTCTGGCCAGCGGCCCGGTAGATGAATTATATACTGTTCTTTCAAATGATAAAGTTGTATGGTCAGGTAATCTTTTAAGAACTGATGCTGTAGATGGGAAATCTACTATTACCTTGGATGGTATGGGATCTATGACCTTCTTTTTTGGTGGAACCGATCAAACAGCGGATTCAACTATTGGGGCTGCTGTAGGGGCTACCGCTAACCCATCATATAGGGGCCTTACATGGGCTTTCTTTAATGATTGTAAGCTTGGGGATTATAACAGGGTTCCGACTATCCGTTTTATGATGCGGAAAACCCCGGTTAAGGCTTTCAATGCTTCTAATGTAGTAAATACCTATACCTATAATCCTATGCATGCTATCTGGTATATTATAGAAGATATGTGTGAACTATCTACTTCCTGGCTTTCAGCTACGGCTTTTTCTGAAGTAGCTGCTGATTTATATTCGGAAGGTCTTGGCGTATCCTTGCTATTTAAGCATGATGAAGCCAAAAAGTATATTAGTTCAATTCTTCAGCATGTTCATGCTATTTTACCTTATGGGGATGATACTGGCCAATTTGAACCAGAATTAATTAGATCTACTACGGCTATAACTGGCTTAGATTTAATTACTGATGAAGATTGCCTGGAACCGCCTGATATCAGTTCTATGTCTTATATGGATACATTCAATGATGTTAAAGTTCAATACAGCCAGATCTATGAATTCTTTTCAGGGAAGCCAGTAGCAATAGCAGCCACTATAACGCCTGATGATGATTTCACTTTTAAAGATACGGAAAAATGGAATTTTTCTTCAAGTGCGATTACTTGTGTAGGTGGCGAATTAGATATGAGTGTAGGGCCTGGCCAAACGTTCACTACTTGGTCAAAATGGTATTTTACCGGGGATTTTGATTGTGAAGTAACATTAAGAACTGCTAATCATAACCCCCATGTTAGTACTGCTTTAGGGGGTTTAAGTAATCGGCATTATACCGGCGGCCAATGTATATGCGAATCTAAGAACATTCATACCGGTTCCGGCGGGACTGATTACTGTAGTAATTATCCTTCTGATGGATGTGGGCCTTTACCTACTAATGGTTATGTTAATAACGTTACGGGGGATATACTGGAATCCAAAATGAAAATGACAAGGGTAGGGGCCAGAATAGAAGTTTATATTAAGCATGATCAGCAAGTTGGCTACCCTCTTAGTTCTTGGATTCTTACTGGATGGGATGATAATTTTGGGGCGGGATTAACTGGCCGAATCCCGTGTAGGATGTATCTTAGAACTTATTCGGATACTAATAATCCAAGTTTAGATCTATATTGGGATGATTTTATAGTTAATTCCGGAACTGTTGTTTGGGATGCTGGAACGCCTACCGGAACCGCTGCTACCCTAACTTTGGATATTAGGCAAGCTACGGTTCATTCTGAAGATCCAGGTAATAAAGAAACTATACAAAGAATCCGCCATAAGGATGAACGGATGATGCTGTTCAACTTGGATGCTAATGCAAGATGGGGGGCGGCCCAATCTATAAGAACTTCTTCAATTCCGCTGAAAGCCATTGAAATGAAAATGGATAGGCGGGGGATTTATTTACCAGTAGGTAAAAATTTCAGGTATTCATCCGCTAAATATGGCATTACTAAAGAACAGGTATATAGGGTTTTGAGTGTTAGGGAAGGTAATTTAGATAAAGAAGAATTTATCATTAATGCGCTGCAAGATCCAAACTATTTAAGCCAAATCGTAGTAGTCGATGAAGCTGATAGGGATGGATCTAAATTCAATCCATGGTTAGCTGATGCAGAAAATCCGGATATAGTGGAAGCGCCTTATGCCATGGTGGAAGAAAATATGTTTTTGGTTCCATTGATTGGGCGTTTAACCGGGAATGAACTTGGCTATACCATGTATATGTCAACGGATGGAACTACCTATTCTGATCAGGGTAGCTTTGAAAGCTTTGTTACTGCTGGCTGCTTGGCTGCTACGCTAAATACATCTGAAGCTGTTTTGGATAGCCTTAATGATTTAGTAGTTGATTTTTACTATGATTTGGATGCCCAAGATATTAACAGTATATCCAGATCTGATTTAATAGCTGGAAAGAATTTGGCTGTTTTGGTTAATGGGGCTACTCAAGAAATATTAGGCTTTGAAGATATTACCCCGGTATCCGGTTTTACCGGCCGGTATAAAATGGAAAATCTGTATAGGGCCAGGTATGATACAGAACAATATGTTTGGCCAGCTAAATCAAAATTTTATTTCATTGGGGTTGATCCGCCGCTGGTAAATATGCCAGCCCTGGTAAAGGGTAATACCAGGTATTTTAAATTTATATTTTATAATTCAACTAAAAGTAGTGATTTATCAGAAGCGGATGCTGTAACTAAGGTTATTACTGGCCGGGCCTGGACTCCAAAGAAGCCAGGTGGTTTTAGGGTTAACAATCTATCTGAAAATAGCCCTGGCGGCCCGGTTTATACTTCTGCTATGTCGTTAAAATGGAACCCGGAAATTCGGGGGGAAGGCGCTGGCCGCCAAGATCCGGATACGGTTGTAGATACTACTATTACTTGGGAAGGTTATTTTGAAATAGTTGGATTGATCAGCGGGGCTACAGCTTTTACCGATACCGCTATTAATGCGGCTACAGCGGCTTATACTGAAGGGGAAATCAAGGCTTGGAATGGTGGAACCCTTCCGGATTCAGTAACGTTTAAATTGACTAATTATATAAATACTTCTGGTGTAAGGTATCAAAGCCCTTATACTTCTATAACGGTTAATAAGGAATAAAGCTATGTCAACTTCACCAAAATATGATTGGGATTATACTGATTATGAAACAATAGGATGGAATGGAATTCTTCAATCCTTCCAGGCCGGGGTAGATGATAAGTTGAATACTTACATCCATGGAACCCTTGGCGCTACTGTTAGCCAGGATGAAATCCTATATTTAGATACGGCTGGAAAATATGTTAAGGCCCAAGCAGCGGCGGGGAAGCTTCCGGCTGCTGGCGTAGCAATTGAAGCCGGTAACAATGGGGCTAACATTAGAATCCGCCGCTTAGGGCCTTATATGCCAGCCGGGGCTATGTCAGGCCTAAGCCTTGGCGGGAACATAGGCGCTAAGTTTTATATCAATTCTACGGCCGGGGGCTGGACTTTTACTAAGCCAGCGGAACATAGCCAGGCTATTGGAAGGGTATTGGATGCTTCCTATGTTTTTATCTGGATTGAAGATCAAAGCCCTATATTTTCCGGAACCACTAATCCAGGATCGGCGGCTACTGATGTTCCGGATGGCACTCTTTTTGTTCAATATACAGCATAATCAAAAACGTTAAGGATTTTTATAATGGCTTGGTTACCAGGATATACAAATAGGATTCCTTTTAGTACTGCTGCTATATCTTCAGCCCTAACGGATTTTCCCGTAGCTGTTTCTATAGGTGCTTCTGTAGGCTTAGGCGGATCTAATTTATCAGGTGTATTTTCAGAATTATCCTATCCGGATTTTAGCGTAGAAGATTTTTCTACTGGAACCGGATCTACTGTTGATCTTGATAGGTGGGATCAAAGTAATCCTTTTGGCTATGCTTCAATTATTAATGAAAAATGGAATGTTGATACTAATGGGGCGGCGGCCAGTGATGGCGGGGCTGATTTGATATCAAGGTTTAGATTACAGGGCCAGTATGATTATCAGGTAGATTGTAGTATTGTAACCTTAACTACTCCATCAGCTTTAAATAGTTATCCTATACATATGAGGGCAACTACGGAAGATGGAACTTTATTAGCCCAAGTAGGTTATTATAAAGATACAGTAGGAAATGAATATTGCTTTGCCCAAGGTGTTGATCAAAGTTTTACAACTTTTCTTCAAACTGATTCTACCCCGCAATTTCGAATAGCTAAAGTAGGAACATCTATTAAAGTTTGGTGGTATGATGCTGGTCAAAGTAGATGGGAATGGAATGGATCTACTTCTGGTCTAATAGTTACTAATTCTAATTCAGAAGATATATCCATTACTATTACTTGTTATCCCCGTACTGGATCAGATGTTCATGTAGATATTGATAATATGGTTATTAATGCTGGAACAATAACCTGGCCGCCAGGAACCTATCCTACCCTTAAGAAGTTTGCTATTACTACATCCGGTGGAACTACCCAATTACCCGTAGAAGTAGATACATTCAATGCTGCTGATTCTAAAGGGCTACTTCATTTTAAAGCGCCTTCTTTACCGACTAATGGCGCTACTTTTTATCTGTATTATGATAAGGATGTAGAAAATAATGATACCTATGTTGGAATCCCTGGTTCTACTATAGCGGCTTCTGTTTGGGATTCTGATCATGTTCAGGTTTTGCATTTTAGTAATAATCCAAATTCTGGCGCTACTGATGCTATGATAGATAGTAGTAAATACGGAAATAATGGAACGTCTGATTCAACTATGAATATAGATGATATATCTTATAGTTCTTTGAATAATGGGCGGGCTATTAATTTTGATGGGGTAAATCAATCCATAAATGCTGGTTCTGCAAGTACTATCGAAAATATAGCTAATTTAACTATTGAAGCCTATATTAATCCTACTGGATGGGGAACTGATAGTAGGGGGCGTATAGTATCTAAAAATAATAGTGGTATAACTACTGGATGGGAATTTTTATTAAATGATACTGTACCTGGAAAATTTGGATTCGTTTCAAGGCGGGATGTTCAAACCGGGGCTTGGTATCCGAAAACCAGTATAGGCTTTACATTAGGAAGCTGGCAATATTTAGCATTAAGCTATAACTATACCGTAGTATCTAATGATCCGATTTTTTATTATGAAGGCGCTACTACTGGCGTTTCTGCATACTTAGCACAAGCGGGAAACCAAACTGATGCAGGGAATGATCTGATTATAGGTAATGGTCCGGATGATAGTAGGGATTTTAACGGAAAGATAGGGGAAATTCGGATTTCAAAAGTTATTAGATCTGCGGATTGGATTAATACTACATATAAAACTTTAAGTGATAAGCTAATTACATTTGGCGCTATTGAATCGGATTGGCTAACCCCTTATCCTAAGCGTAGAAGTTTTACTATGCCTAATAATAGGATTACATCTGGCCTATCAGATTTCCCGGCGGCCTTGGTATTAGGCGCTTCTGTAGGAATTGGCGGGGATAATTTAGCGGATGTATTTACATCACTTTATTTTAATGGGAATGATCCTTTTACTGGATCAGATGGGGATTTACCAGATCCTTCCCGCTGGTATGTAGAAGCCAATGATTTTGATAAGCTTCAAATCTTAAGTAACAAATTAAATTTTAATGGAACTGCAATAGCCGGAACTATAGTAACTGCTGATATTAGATCTACTTATTTTTTAAAAGCCGGTAATTTTGATACGCAAATTGATTACGATATAACCACTATAACAGCCCCCGGAAGCGGGGCTAATTATGCCCCCCGTTTTCAACTATTGACTAAGGATATCACATTAGCTGGGGAAATAGGTAGAACTCGTAGTTCAACTGTTGATAGGTATTATGCCCAAGGCGCTGATTTTCCATTTACAACTATTTCAGATCAAGCCGGGGATACTACTGGTAAGCTACGCCTAACCCGTTCAAGTGGAGTAATCAAAGGGTTCTACTGGTCTGGAAGTCAATGGGAATGGAATAATAATACAAGCGGTATAACTCTAACTAATAGCAATAATGAAGATCTATGGATTCGGATTTATTGGGAACAGGAAGCCGGATCTGATGTTAATGCTAATGTAGATAATTTAATAGTTAATGCCGGATCTATTGTTTATCCCCTTGGTTTACATGCTAACCGGAAAAAGATAGCTATAACATTGGCTGATAAGCTAACCCAAATCCCGGCTGAAATAGAATTTTTTAATGAAGATTCAGCTATACTTCATACTAAGGTTTCAGCCCTAAGCGGGGCTACTCAAAATAAACTATATCTATATTATGGTGGAACCAGCCTTCCGGATAATTCTAATATACATGATACCGGGGCTACAGCCGCCGCTTCTATTTGGGATTCTGATTATGTAGCGGTTTATCATATGTCAACCAGCCCGGAAGATAATGATCTGTATGGCCGGGATCAGTTTATAGATTCTACTGGAAGCTTTAACGGGGTATCAGCCGGAACTATGCTTGATACTGATCTGGTAGATGGGGATACTGGAAAAGCCGTAAGATTCGAATACAGTAAAGATCAAGATGTTAATGCTGGAACCGGGGCTTCTATTAATGATCTAACAAATTTAACTATTGAAGCCTATATTAATCCTACTTCTTGGGGGGATAGTGATGCTGGCCGAATATTAGCTAAGTTGGATTCAGTGTTCCAATCTGGTTGGGAAGTTTATACAAGAAAAACTAATAATCATTTCAGGTTTACAAGTCGTAGAACTGGCGGGGATACTGGGGGATGGGAAACCCCAACTAATGGAATGACGGTAAATGCATGGCAACATATTGCAGTATCTTATAATAATGCAATAGCTTCAGATCCAGTTATGTATATTTCTGGTGCTACTGTATCAGTAAATGAATATGATGCCCCGGTTAATGCAGCAAGCCCGGATTCAGCCAATCCGCTAATGATAGCCGGGGTTCATCCGGCCGCCGCTACTCAGAGAAACTTTGATGGAAAGATGCAAGAAATTAGATTATCAAAATCAATTAGATCCGCTGCTTGGATCAAAGCTGGTTATCATTCCATAACTGATGATTTAGGAACCTGGGGGGCTGCTGAAACCTATGGCGCTACATCAGCGGCCGGGGCTTTTGGAAATATAGCTATTAACGGATCTTGGAAGGCGGTTAGTTCTTTATACATAGCAATTAATGAAAACTGGAAAGCCGGAACCAAACTTTTTATATCAATCAATAACCAATGGAAACAAGCAGTATAAGGGGGAATTATGCCAGAAATTTTAGATAACGCCAATCTTACTTTTTCAATCGGATGTAAAAGATGTCAAAAACCATTAACCGTTACTCAGCCAGTACCAAATAACAAATCCATGATAGCTATAGCCCCATGCCAGACTTGTATCAAAGATCTGGCCCTGGAAGTTATCCGGAATAAGAAGGCTGAATTCGATAGCACTTATGATGCTGTAGAAAAGCTTATTACGGATCTGAACATTATGGAAATCCCGATTGATTAAATAATTTTTTAACTAAATCTGTATACTATATTAGATACTTCATTTTTAACTTTCAAGGGGGATCGGGAATAATGACGGTAAAAGAAAGTATACTGGCGGCCTATCAAACTAACCGACAATTTAACAGAACAGCCCTGGCTAAGGAATTAGGCTGTTCCCGGCAATATCTTCAGAAGGTTTTGAAGGATATCAATGTTAAAGAATTGGTTCAGGCCAATACGGGGGCGGATTGGGAAGAAATACAGGAAACTACTACAATAGATCGGATCAGTAAGGGTTCTGAATATGTTATTGATGTAAACAGCCTATCAATAAATAGTGTAGATGAAGCCATAGCGGCCGCCGCTGTTGATCTGGATAAGTGGAAGGAAGCTGGCCATCAGATTAGTAGTAGTCAAGTAACAATGAAATTAAAAGTCAAAACCGGGGAAGATAAGGCGGGAAATGCCATCATTGAAGAAGAACCTAAAACCGTTACGAATTGGCATGTAAAAGTAAGGTTTGTTCCTAACCCGGAACGGAATGTTATCCAGGCTACCCATGGGCTGATTAAAAAAATTCCTAAGTTTAAATTTTCAAAGTTTAGGCCTGTAAACTATGGATCGGAATCTGGTTATGCTGGTATCATGGCGCTGATTGATGCCCATATGGGAAAGTTTGCTTGGGGCCTGGAAGTGGGTAGGGATTATGATTTGAAGATAGCCGGATCTGATTATTTATACTGTACCAGGGAAAATCTATCTTATATGCAGCCGTTCCAGCCCGAAATTATTTATTTTATCCTTGGTCAAGATATTATGCATACTGAAAATTTTGAAGGCGTAACCCATAAAGGCCGGAATACCCTGGATACAGATACCAGGCTTCCTAAGTTGATTGAAAAGGCGGAAGAAACTATTATTCAATCAATTACGGAATGCCGGAAGGTAGCCCCGGTAGATGTTATCTGGTCACCTGGTAATCATGATATAGTTTCAAGCCTATGGATGGCCAGGATTGTTAACGCTTATTTCCGGGATGATCCCTATGTTACTGTAGATCTTGGGCCAGCTAAACGGAAATGCCGCTTATGGGGAACTACCCTGGTAGGTTGGACTCATGAAATTATAGGCCGTTATGCTGCTTGGGCTAATGAACTGGCACAAGCCTTCCCCAAGGAATGGGCGGCTTCCCAATACAGGGAATGGCACCACGGCCATAAACACAAGAAGAACGAAATACAAACCAGCCCAATAGTAACCCAAGGCGGGGTTAAGATGCGACAATTAACCGCTTTAAGCCCTATAGATGCCTGGCATTTTGAAGGGCTGTTTACAGATGCAGTTCCAGGCGGGGAAGCTTTTGTAATGCATAAAACCAAGGGAATGGTAGCTAACTTTACATCCTGGACTGATCATAGATGGCCTAACCGGCTTCAAGACAAAAACGCTTAAAGCTTCCGTTTCAATTTAGCAGATTTTTGGTATAATAGAACTTTATATATTAAAAATCTGAAGGGGGATAGATCGGAAATGAGCGAGAATCAAAAAACGATTCCGGAACGCCTAACAGCCTTGGAAACCCATATGGAATATACTGTTTCTGGTATTGATGATCTTAAGGATATGCTGATTAACCATACAGATCATCCATGCGAAAAATGTACTTTAAAAGATGAAGTAGCTGTTAACGCTAATGATATTAACTGGTTGAAAAAGATCATCTATGTATCTGGTTCAATAACCAGCGCTGGAATAGTTACTTTAATAGTTGATCGGTTTACAGGCCTGATTGATAAGATCCTTGGGGCTTTAAGTTAATGTTTATTGATACCAGGGCTAATCAATGTAGTTCGGATGGCGGGGCCTGTTCATTATGCCTGGTAAAAGGTGCTTATTTAGAATGTAAATTTGGTGATAAAAATACGTTTCTTAAGCATTGCCGTTATTATAAAACTGATGGCGGCTATTGTGATTCTATAGCGGCCCAAGCCGCTAATAAACCTGAAAGCTACAGTTCATAACCAAAAATCATTAGAATTTATGAAGGGGGTAATCATGAAATTAAAATTCAGTTTAATAGTAATCATGCTAATCGGAATACTGGCTTTCAATATGGCCTGTTCCATGATGGAAAAAAATCCTACCGCTAACAGCCCTTGTTTAGGGATTACGGCCGATCAATCCTATATCTGTTCCATAGTTCCAAATCCCCAAGATCTTTCCTTCTTGCTTCAATTAGCTAACGTGGCGGCCATGAAGAAGGATATCTATAAAGGCGCTGAAGCCCTGAAGGTAGTTGATGGCTTAATATTTATATTCGAAACCGGGGATTTAAAATATAATGAAATTTTCGATATCATAGAATTCAGGGTAGATCCGGTTCTATTTGTCGTAATAACCGAATATAAAACCCAATTTGCTACTATTGATCTACCTATTCTGCCATATGATACCGGATTGATCCTTAAGCACTTAAAGAAGCAGCGGGCCTTAATCCTAATGGCTATTGAAGCCTATTCTAAGTTATATGGCTGGCCTACTGGCTGGCTGGCTTGTGATAGAACCAGATCATGTTCTGAATGCCATGGTATAGTAATGATGGCTGAAACCATAACTGGAACAATATCCGGAAGGAATTAAACCTATGCTGATGGAATTCATTGCAGATTTAAAAACTATCATTGATTGGATCTGTTTTACCGGGCTTAACAAGCATTTAGCCAGTTTTGCCCAAAATAACGCTGTTTGGCTGGCCCCGGCCGGTTTCTTCCTTTGGAAGTATGCAGCGTTCCGGGCCAGCCTTACCCCGGATAAATGGGATGATGAAGCTATCCAAGGCCTGGCTGAACGGCTTGGCCTGGTAAAACCTGAATGATCCGCTTATTTGCGATTTAAGGCCCCTAATTTCTTAGGGGCCTATTAGATCATTCTTTAAAAGATCGTTCAAATTTCGCTAAACCTGCTAACCTAACCTATAAAATCGGCTAATATCCCTGGTGGATTGTTAACTTTGGTTGAAATCGGAAGTTTCGGCTGATAATAGCGGGAAGGATGGTGATTCAAAATCTAAGAAGGGGCCTTATTTGAGATTTTAAGGCCCCTTTTTTCATTCCTTCTTTTGGCCCGGCCGCCATTTTTAAGCCTGAAATTTGTTAATACTACCTAAGAAAAAAGCCCGCCTTCCAGGTATATCTATTTTTTTATATTAAATGGTATCTCAGGCATATCCAAAGAATTTAAGATTTTTTGTTTTATCTGATCCGCCTGTTCAGAAACTTCAGCGGCTTTTATATCCAGGCCATCTTCTTCTAACAATAAAGCTTTTATTCTTAATTCGGCATAGGCTTCAATCATTTTCCGGATCTGATTCTTAAATGATGTTCTCATATTTTTTATTTATTCCTTTATTGAATACAATGTTAACGGGATGATTTTTTTCTGGATGGCTAAAGCCATATGAAAAATGGGAAGCTGGCGGTTCCTTATCCGGATCAACTAAGGTATGATAGACTTCTTCATATTCATCCGGGCTTAAAATAATGGCTGAAATTATTCTATCATCCGTGGCTGCTTCTATTATGGCCCGCCTAATCCGTTTTATCCAATCTACTTTTGTTATTATTTCCATTATATGATCCCCCTTACTTTTTTATTGCATTTTTTACAGCCTATAATCATGTTCCCTTCTTTGAACCAGTACTTCAGATCTTCAAGATCCCCAATCTTTTTCTGAACAAAATATTTCTTGGTAGTAGCCCGGCCACACAAAGTTTTATGCCAAGGATTAGAATCATCCAGGCGGATAACATGCTTCTTATCAGAATTTACGCTTAAATACGCTGATACAAAGCTGGAAGGGTTATTTTCATTGCATTCAGAACAGAAGCAGGGAATAGCGGCCCGGATGCCTTCAGCGGCTTCCTGAAGCGTATCAAAGCCTTCTACATGCCGGGCTTCCCATGGATCTGTTCCGAATTGCCAGCCATCCTTCAAGCTAATGATAATGGAATTCCCTATGGATCTTTCATCGTCAAAATGTTGAACCCTGGCCTTCAAATATTCGGGTAAATAATTTTTGGTTAGCATGGGCAATTTCCCCCTATTTAATATGAAAATTATTAGGATTTTTGGTTCTGATCTTTACCTGGTGGAAGCGGTAATTTAAATTAACTTAAGCCTGATAAAATTTTCCATCCGATATTTTAATTAGTTAGTTCTAATTAAAATATTTGAATGCTGGCTGATCAGCCTTACATAGTGTTTCCCCCATGAAGGCTTAGCTTTAAATTCGCCATGGCCAGGAACCGAAATAGTTAAGTATTTCCGGCCAATCAATTTGACTTTATACCAGCCATGATCCAGATTAAGTTCATTAGTCCACATAGAACGGTAAGGAATCTTGAACTGGCCCTGAACATAAATACTAATTATTTTTGATCCGGTAAGCTTGGCCAGGCCTTCAGTAAGATCCTGGATCTGGCTGATTTCAGTGAATTCTTTTTCAACGGTTAGTTGACTCATTTTTAAAAATCCTTAGCTTTTATAAATTTTGTAAATCTTTATTATCCGCCTTCTATCCCGTTTTCTTGGATCTGTATCTATTATAGTTTTTCCGTTCTGATCCATTAGAAGAACATGGCCAGAAACGTTAACCAGGTAAATCCCATAGCCTAACTTCTTTAGCTGGCCCCTAACAGATCCAATAGTAGAACCCGGCTTAATGCTGGATTTTCGGGATCTGCAATTGAAACCCTTCCGCCTAAGAATGCTAAGCATATCTGATAGGAATTGGCTGTAACGATATTGATCCTGATCAATCCCAAAATATGTTAAACATGCTGAAGTGCAAGCCGTTTTAATTCCGCCATTATGAAGGCGGGCCAGATCTTCAGTATTAGCTATCATCCTTGCTGTTTTCTTTCGATCTTTCATTAGAATGGAACCTTATCCGTATATTTTTTAACAGCGTTATTCTTCCGGCCATTAGCCTTCAGCCAGGATTCTACAAAAGCATGGCATATATTACAAAGCGGAATGCATTTATTGACTTCAGCCATAAACGCCTTCCAGGTAGTAGCTTTATGGGGGCTGAACTTTTTCTTAGCCGGATCTAAATGATGGAATTCTAACCTGGCTGGATGCCAGGCCCCTTGAAAGTTACAATCCGGATTCATGCATTCCAAGCCCTTCTTATATTCTAATTTCTTGGCCTTGAACTTTTCAGCTTTGGCCCGGCGGGCTTCCCGGATCTTATAATGATTCTTCTGATAGCGTTCCCGTTCCCTGGCAGCCTTGGCCGTTTTCCGTTCTTTTTCAGTAGCGTATTTTTTGAGTCTTGGCATTATACAAGTTCCTTAACCATTTTTGGTTCTTTCAATTCTATGATCTTATATTCATAACGGCCAGATGTATCATTAGATACAAAGCGGTTAGCCTGTTCCAGATCTTCCATATAACCGCAAAATTGCCAGCGGCGGCCATCATATTCCTGAATTGGTCTACGGCTAACTTTGTAGTTATGCTTAACTTCTACGCCTATCAAGTATCTATCCATGATTTATAATCCTAATAAGTCGTTAAGTGCTACCTTCTTCCGGCTGAACAGAACCCTAATAGCGGTTTTAAAGCCAAAAGCTTTCCAGATCTGAAAGAAATGTTTTTTATTTATGGTTCCGGTCATAGTGACCTAATACAGTAGCAAAAATAATGCCAGATTTAGCTTCCAATGATTTCATATACTTACGGAAGTTATGCCTGGCATAGTGACAAAAAACGGCTAATTTTATGACAAAAATTGACAATTTTCTTAGTTAAGAAATACCCTTCTTCTTGGAAACTGGCTTAGTTCCATGAACTTCCCATTCAGTTTTACTTACTTTTAAATTTCCAGCATACTTAGGCCCCCAATCTATAGCGGTATAACCATGTTCATATAGATAGTCAAAAGCCTGTTTTCTTTGATCTGGATGGATAGTTATTCTGATATGCTCAATTAATTCTTTTTTGATTTTCATCTATTTACCTTTATGAATTTAATCTTTATTTCATAAGGCTTTCCTTCAAAGCTAATACAGAAGTTATAATTGAAGGTATTCCCGCTGAAATCTTTTCTATCCGGATCTTTTAATTGATTGTAGGCTTCTTTCATTTCGGCCGGGTTTAATTCGATATAATCAATTACTTCATCCTGATCAATAGCCTTAATGATTTCTGATTTAATTACTTCAGCCCATTTCTTTTTAGTATAGACTTTCATAGCTATTTCCTTTTCCATTCTCCGCATGTATCTATTAATCTTCTGGCTACCCATTTAGGGAATCTTTTACACCAATTATAAAACCCTGGAACAATATAATAATATTTACAGTATTGACATTCTTTAGGCGGCTTAGGCATAGTAGCCCCGCTGGTTTATTTAATAACATGGAACCAAAACAGATCTAAACTTTTCCAGTTATCAAAATAGAATAAAGATCTATGGTTAATAGCTATGATATTGATTGAACCAAACCAAGGCCAGCCCCCTATACCATAATCCAGATCAAGTTCCAGGTTCAATACTTCTATGGTTATGCAAAGATTCAATAATTTTTTAATGATCATGATTTTAACCCGTTTAAATAATTTTTAGCCAAATCATTTTTATGGAAAACAGGCCTTGGAGTTAAGACAATCTTTTGAAGTATGCATTCCTTATGCTTGTTACATGGCCTGGTATTTAACTTATAGCCCTGGCCATCTTTAACGCCTGAACTGATATCAAATGGGCATATAGTTTTAGATCCATCAACATGGAAGTTAAGGAACCTACATTTATTCCAGGAAGTAAGGCCTTCAAAAACGGAACGCCTACAGATATGCAGGGATTTAATTCCAAATCGATATAGATCTATTACATTATGATTCATTACGGCCTGAACATAATCAGCAAATTCAGAATTACTAAGGGTTTCTGGCGTATCTTCCCAAAAGCTTCCAGTAGTTACCATATCCCGGATAGATGAAATCATTAGGCCAGTAGCATTTAGTTCTGTTGACATATAACGGATGATCGGAAAAATTTCTTCTTGGTTATCCCGGCGGGCCATGAAACAAACCATGATAGGTAAATGGGTTTTGACATTAATCAGGTTCTTTTCAAAGCCGCTGAAGCCAAGAACGCCTACCCGTATAGATAGATCATCAAAGAAACCATATTTGGATGTAAAATCTTCCAGGGGCTTCATATTAGTTCCATTGGTATAGATAGTAGTTTCTAAGCCCAAGGCCCGATTAAACAGAATCATCTTATGAAGATCCTTATGAAGGGTAGGTTCCCCGCCTATCAAGATGATTTTCTTTAAGTGCTGGTGATGATCAGTGTAATAATTAGCTATCCGCTGTTTATAATATTCAAAATCCATATCATAAGTTCCGGTAGGATCTCTATGCATATAGTTTGAATAGAAGCAAGCCTTACAGGCCCGATTACAGCGGTTAGTAATAAAAAACTGAAGGGTAGGTTTGAATGAAGCCGCTAACATATCCCATGTATTTTTATTGTATTCTAATTTCATAATTTTCCCCTTTTTAAGTGGTCTTAACTAAGTATACAGGATTCTGGAAGAAAATGTTTAATCTAAAATTTCTATTAATACAAGAATGATGATTAAGATCAAAGCAATTGGAACTATTAGAATGATCCCAAGCAGAAGGCAAAAGAATATAACTAATATAAAGATCAAGCCGTATAAAAAACTTAGGATCATAGCTATTAAGCTAACCAAAGAATCTAAGAATATTCCTATATATTTCATAATGGGTTCCTTATTTTCCATCTATCGGAATGGTTAAAGAGTTTATACATCATTTTCCGGGCCAGGCCATAATATTCATCCGGGCTTACTCTATGATCATGAAGCTTCTTAGCCTTCTTAATTTCTTTCATATAGAAGCCATCAGTAATATGGATCAGGCCATAATCATCAATTAGTAATTCTTCGGGCCGTATAATATTTTCAGGTGAAACAAAGTAATAATAATTAGGCCGCATATGGGATAGATTCTTAAGGCCTGTATATTTATGTTTTCTTACCTTGCTACGCTTTTTAAATTCATTCCTGAAATCAGCCCTTGAACATTTGATTTCAAATTCATAGGTAAGCCCGGATTTCATGAATACGATAACATCCGCTTCATACCGATAGTTCCGGAAGTAGATGTTAGGAACTACTAAGGCCCGCTTAGCATATTGTTCAAAGATGATTTTCTGAATTCTGGCTTCTTTATATTTAATAGGCATTTTAAGAATAATATTGAAATAGTTTTTGTAGGATTTGGCCTTTTTTATCGATTAGGTAAATATACTTTTTCATAGCCCGGCCCCAATCTATTTCAGTAAGAACGCCAGAACTTTTATTCCAGCCCCATAGATCAAGAACATAGATAACATCAGCCCGCTTAACGAACCAGTAATCAAGTTCCAGCCATAGATGGCCATTAAGGTTTTCAAGTGGTATTACATGGCTATGGCTAATAGGGCTGAATACGTTCTTTCCACGCCCAATTAGTTTAGCGGCTACCTTACTAACAGTTTTGAATCTGTACCAGGTAATAAGTTTTCCTATCCAGCCAAGCCAGAACCCTTTAAACAGTTTACCGAATATAATAGGTGTATAAGGAACCGCCAGGTAAACCATAACTTTTTTATTATCTATATTATCCATTGCTTCTAAATTCATATTAAACCCCCTATTTCATCCGGGCTTAGTTCCTTAACTTTGGAACGATTCCCTTCATTTTCTACCATAAAAGCCTTATCTGCTACTACAGCGTATTTATTTTCATGTGTAATAAATATTATTTGATAGCTTTGATTTCTGGCTACCTGGCTGATTAATTCGCCAGCCCGTTCCTGAAATTTCCCCCGGCCAATCCATTTAAAGGCTTCATCAAAGAACAGAACCTTTCTGGATTGATCGGGCTGGTATCTATGGAAAACCGGGCGGGAAATAAAGCTGATTACATCCAGGATAGATCCGCCAAGATCCCCTTCTAATTCATATTCATCCAGGCCATCTTTAATATTAAAGTTTAGATCGGTTCTATTTTTCAGTTCCTTCCATTCTAATTCAAAGCTGAAGCGGTTAAAAATAGAAGATACTGCTAAGGTCATTAAGCCTTCAATATCATCCTTAAAAGCGGTTTGGGTATTAGCTAAAACGGTTTGAACCACTGTTTTAGCTTCAAAGATCTGATCCATAATAGATATTTCCTTAGCTTTTTTGGATTCAAGATCCTTGATCTTTTTCATGGCGGCCTTATATGTATCTATCCTGGATCTGGCCTGGGTAATGGCCAGCTTTGCTTCATCATTTGACATTAGGCCTCCTTATTCTTCAAAACTTTCAAATTCATCGATTTCAAAGCCATCTTCAGGATCATTACTGTTGCCTGTTTGGGCAACATCCCGGCTTTCGGCAACATTCCGGCCGCTTAAGCTTAAAGCATTATCGATTTTATCAATTAATTGATCCCGTTCTTTTTCCCAAGTCGATACCTTTGTTATTAGTTCATCTATCAAGCTTTGTGCATCTTCAGCGGTTTCTATTCCATGTTCAGCCTTAAGCGCTTCTACCGTATTTAATAAAGCGCCTTTTTTAGTATCGGCTTCCCGCTTCCTTGCTTCATATCGCTGGCCTAATTGTTTTAATTTTTCTTCATGATCCATGCTTACCCCCTATTTCAGTTATAAGTCGTTAGCATCCAATTCCGCCAGGCCGCCATAAATATATCCCGCTATTTCTTTTGATACTTCATGTTCTTGAACAAATTCATCCAGGTTGTTCCGGAAGCTTCCTTTATCTGTAGATATTTCTACGCCATTTTCTGACAATCTATTTTTAAGCTTCAGGGTTAATTCCGCCATTTGTCTATCTTGGGCTTCTTGGGCTTCAATATGGGAACGGCTTAATACTTCATCAGCTTCTTTATGGGGAATAGGAATCCAGGTAAGTTTATTATAGGGTTCCCAAACATAGAAGCCAGGGTGATGTTCAAAATTATAGTTAGTAGCGCTGGAACGCAACATAGGCCCCGTATTTACTAAATGCCTTATCCTATCCTTACCACTTGATTTTAGGCTTACTTTAAATTTCCTATGAATATCAGCGCAAAGTATAACGCCAAAATTCTGATGGCGTTTCAGGAAGCCTTTAGGGCTATAATATTTATGGCCTTCAAATAATGCCTGGTCTGATATTTCCCTATGTGTAAGAAGTAGGTTCCCTGGATGGAATTTGGCCGGGGTAGGAATAGTTTCCCCAAAGCTGGCCCCGTAAACCCTAACCGTTTTTTTACCCATTTCGATTCTAAGCGGCTTTTCCCCGATAATGGTTAGGAATTCGGCTGCTGCTAAAGATCCTATTACCGTAGCTGGCCCGGCCGCTTCAGAATAATAATAACAATCATGCTGGCCCCTAACCATTACAGTATCTACCCGGCCCTTCCATTTCATAAAGAAATGGGCAAGCAGCGGAAGCAGATACCAGGATCTTGGTTTATTCACATAATCCCCGGCCTGGCAAACAATAGCATCATTTTTTTCAGCCCAATCATAGATATAATTCAACTTTTTGAATTGGGTTTCTGCCAGATTATCCAGCCTGGATTCAGGATTTTCAAATGTTAAATGTATATCTGAAACCAAAACAACTTTTTTCATTTAGATCCCCCTTATGATTTCTTTGATTTTTTCCTTATCAATAGATTGAAAACAGGTAGGGCATTTTTTCAATTCCAATAGGAAGCTTATGTATTCATCCCCCGCTGAATCCCTTGCTTCCTTGGCCGTTATAAAATCAGCCTTAAGGCTAATAGCTGTTTTCAATGCTCTAATCTTTTTCCGGGCTTTATTGATATTTGAATTTAGAATACTGGCCCGGCCAAAAGGTAATCCAAGATCTGGAACTTCTTTGATCTGTTGTAGGCTTTCAATTTTGGATTTCCAGGTTCTTAACTTATTGATCTTTTCAGCGCCATCATAAATCCATGGAATCAGTTCCTTATTCAATCTGAAGAATTCATTTCTAAGATCCGGAACATTAGCTACCTGGCTAAGATCATTCAGCTTGAAGATATAGTTCTTAAGGCTGGATATCCTATCATCATTTTTATCAATCAAGGTCAAAACAGTTTCAAGGCGCTTCATCCAAGCTTCAAGATCCTTGGCATTAGGGAAATTCTTAATGTTTTCGTTTTGTTCAGCCAGATCGGCTTTAATATTTTTTACAATGGCTTTTTGTTCATTATACTTTTTTCCAAGGCTGCTAAATAGCTGATCACCTATATCCAGGCCAGTAATCTTATTAACTGTTTTGGATATCTTAGATCCGGAATCAGTAGCCAGGAATGGCGGATCTGCTTGGGCTTGAATATTAATATCGGTAAGCTGAAGGGCTTTGGTAATTTCATCCGGAACTTCTTTCCCTACCCCGGTAGCATCCCATTTATCCCCGGTAGCGGTATCTTCAATATAGTAATAAGTAGATTCCCTTTTTGGCTTACCTGATTTAGGCCGCTTGCAATGAACCTTGATACCGATCTTAACGCCTTCATCATCCAGGATATAAACTTCTGTTTCAATTTCCTTCTTAGCCCATTTAGGCATGAACTTAGCGCCTATAGGTCTATTACTCTTTAGAAGATCTATGGCCCGCATGATATTTGATTTTCCGGCTTGGGGATTGCCATAGATAGCATTGAAACCTTCATGAAGATTAATAACGGTATCTTCATGGGATTTGAAATTTTTTATTCCGATCTGTTCTATCATTTAGTTATCCTATGATATTTGACTTCATAAATACGTGAAGGCGGAAAATATATAGCTTCATCCCCGCTAATCTTTTTTGTTATGCCATGCTTCATAACATGATTAGTCCATGCTTGGGCCTGTTTCATACCCCTAAATTCTTTTTGAAAATTAACCAATGTTTTACTAAATACTATGATTACATTAAGCATTTTTCTATCCTTTTAAGTTTGGCTTCCAGTATTGGAATTTTCTTCCGGATTAGTTCAGCTTTTTCAGCCTTGGCCTTTAGAACGTTTCGGCCAAGCTTTTCATCCCTTAGCCATTGGCTGGCTTCTTTAGCCGTTTTGAAGCTGATACCGGCCAGATCTGATAATGTAGTTCTGAATAATGTTTCTGAATCATTAGCATAGATTCCGCCGCAAAATAAGCCGGTATCTTGATTCCCTATCCATACCCATCCTACAAAATTACAGCATTCTTTATTCATCTGGTTACCTGTAAAATTATTGCTATCCAGGCGGCCAGGGCCGCTATAGTTAGTATGATCAAATCCTTCATTAGTATCTAACCTTTGCTTTCCTGGTTACTGGCTGATTTCGCTTTTTATATTCAATGAAGGCTTTTTTAAACAGCTTTTGTTCCAGGCCATTTTTTTCTACAAATTCAGCAAAAGCCCCAATTCCTTTAAGCTTGAATGGATCTTTACCCTTACGGGGCCATTCATAGATAGAAGCTGAATCCCCCAAGCAGTTAGTATACTTCTTCAGATATCTTGAACAATCCCTGATATTATCTACGCCATAACCAAGAACGATTGAAAAAGTACATTCCCGGAATGGATCATCTTCTGAATTCTTTTTGAATACAGCCTTCAGCTTGATTCCCCTGGTAAGTTTTTCTTCAATATCGGTTCCCTTCCGGCCAGCTACTTTATCGGTAAGTTTTCCGATTTGGCTAAACCTAACCCTAACTGATGGCCAATGAATCATAGCATTCCCTAACGGGGTAATCTTTTTTTCTTCAAACATTCCCCCCATAACGTTATCAATTAATTGATTAGAAAATACTACTATGAATTGGCAATCCGGCCTATTTATTTTATCTTTCAATAATCTCATATAATGCTGAACTGCTTTAGCCCTGGATTGGCCAGCCTTATCAGATTTTCCATCAATTTCAGCCTTACTATTCAGGGCTGCTACAGGATCAATGATATACAGGATCTTGGCCCCTTTTTTAGCTTTTAAAAAAGTATCGATTAAACGCTGAAAGCATTCTTCAATGTAGTTGGATGGATCAATGTAATGGAAACCCTTAGTATCCCGTTCAAAGCCAAAGGTTGATAATCTGGCCAGATCCCATCTGGTTTCAATATCATCAACATAGACTTCATAACCTTTTCTAAGCCCATCCCCGGCCATTTCCCCGCATATATAAGACTTGCCAGCCCCGCCAGTTCCAGAAAATTCAATGATCCGGCGGTTAGGGAATCCGCCTTTTTCAGATTTGTTACATGAAGCCGCTGCATCTAAAAGGACTGATCCAGAACTAATCCATTCATTAACCAGTAGATCTTCTACCAGGAATGAAGGCTGTTCCTTCTTTTTATTTTTAGTAGGCTTCTTCTTATCGGTTTTCTTGGGCATGTATTCCCCCTTAATATAGTTTAGGACTTATTATAAATTACCGTCTTATTTTGTTTTAATTTGCTTTTGCTGGCCCGCCCGTTTTTTAGGTTCATGATTAAATCTTGGTAAGATCCGCTTTATATTGAACGGGCATTCTTTAGCCCTTACATAAATGGAAGGAACTGTTTTATAAACAGTACAGCGGTTAGCTTCTGTATCAGCCTTTTTACAGCCATGGCATACCGCATCATCCAAAAGCCCGCCTAAGCGCTTCTGAACATCTTCTGGCTTGGCTTCAGCCCGGTTTAATAGGTTAAGGCCTTCCGCCTTAAGAACCCTGCATAAATAAGATCTGGTACAGCCTATTGTTGCTATTACATCATCTTTGTAGATAAGCGGATCTTTTTCGATCATAGCCAGAATTTTTTCCCTTGAAGATTTTTCGATAATTTGTTCTTCCATTCTATTTCCCCCTTTTGATTTGGTTTATTCGGTCTTAAGTAAGTATACCGGATTACGGAAGAAATTATTCCTTACATATGTTTATTCCAATATTTAGAACTATAAAGATTTTCAAGATCCCGGATCATAGATTTTCTATGTCGTAATGATTCAATAAATCCCTTTAATATCATATTTCTACGCTTAACTTTCCGGATCTTTTTCTTTACTTGTCTAACTTCAGCATCTAATTCTATCAGGGCTTTAATAGCGCCTTCCTTCAGATCTTCTAAGCCATGTTTTTTATATAGTACATTAGCTGGCATAGATCTAATCTTAAGTTCAGCCCTGGCTTTAGTTCTGCTAAGCCGATCTTCCCAATCCCTTACCATGGCCGCTGCTTCTTCAGCCAGTGTATACCACTTTTCAAACATGGGGGCTTGTCTTAGCGCTGATTTTTCAAGCTGGTTACGGCTAACCGGAACTTCCCTATGGAAAGCTTCCCTAAGTTCATTAACCCCCATTGGCCTTAATTCATCTATATGTAATGGATGCATATTAACCCCCGCACTTATTGAAGCCACAAACAAAACACTTTAAGCAGCCTTCTATATATCCCATCTGGCTATTACATTCCGGGCATGAATTATCTGAATGATGAATTCCTTTATGCTTATCAATTTCTTTAGTATGAAGCTTTGAACTGAAGCCCTGGTAAATGGCGGGTTCATCAAAGTCAATAACCGGCTTAGAATGTTCAAGTATATGGTATTCCATATCAATAATCTTGGCTATTGCATCTGGAACGGATTTGATTAATTGTTTATAATCCCATTTCGAATCATAGCCTGTAATGCCTTCCAGGTGATAATGGATCTTATCGATAGGAACGCCAGATCTAAGCGCCAGTGATATAAGGCGGCCAATGGCTTCAGTATAAGCAAAATCTTCCTTCCCGCTTTTACCGATCTTAGCAAAAATTTCAACTGGTAGCCCTTGATCATCTTCATTAATAGTAACATATAATTTACCCCGGCCGGTTTGAATCTTCCAGGTAAAGCCTTCTAATCTACTTTTCCGGCGGAATGGCGTAACATGATATTGAAGATTGGTTGATTTTTGGCCGCTGGTTTCGGTTTCGGTTTCGGCTTTGAGTGAATTTCCTGATGTTCCGCTATTATCTTTATTAACTTCATAGATTCTGTCTGGTCTGATTTCTGTTTGTGCTTCTTCATTCCTTGAACCTTCCCTGTAGATAGTTAAAGATTTTAATTGAAGTTTATCAGCTAACATGATCAATTCATAGATCCCTTCTATAGAAAGATCATTGGAAACGTTAACGGTTTTTGATATGCCAGAATCCGTATATTTCTGAATAGCCGCTTGCATCCGTAAATGTTCTACTGGGGATACTTCAGCGGCAGTTATAAAATGATCCGGAAGGGGTTCAAGATTCTTGTAATAATGTTCAGCCATAGGATGATATATTTCTATTTTTGTATCATCATCCAAAACTTTCTTTTCAAATTTGAATTTAAATATTGGTTCAATGCCGGGGCTACAATTAGCTATTATACTACATGATCCAGTAGGCGCTACCGTAGTAACTAATCCATTCCGGCGGTTTGGTAAGTTTTCTGGATCTTCATTATAGGCCTGGTATGTTCCCCTGATTACCCCTAAAGAATAACTTGCTAAATGGGCTTGTTTTTGAAAATAGTTCATTACCTTTTCAATGAAGGTTATTGATTTTTCTGATCCATATGTATGGCGGGCCATCAATAGAAGATCCGCCAGGCCCATAGGCCCCAATCCGATCCGCCTGGTATATTTGGCTTCCAGGGCTATATCTTCAGTAGGATAGTTATTGATTTCTATCATATTATCCAAAAATTGAACAGAAGTATAGATATCATTTTTCAATGCTTCCCAATTGAAATATTCATCATGAACATTCCAATATCTGGCTAAATTCAAATGGCCAAGGCTACAAGAACCATTAGAAGGAAGCGGCTGTTCTCCGCAATTATGAATAACAATTCCATTAGCTATAAAATTGTTATGACCTGGAACTGATAAATCATAAACATCAGCTTTTTCCTTTACCCCGGTAACGGAAACTACTCTTAAGTTAGTTCCGATTTGGCGGCCAGTATTTAAGGCCCTATCCGCTTTTGATTTCTTAATATCTTTTTTGGTATAGCGGCCTTTTTCATCAGTATGACCTTCCATCCAATTTTCATGGCCCTGGTTAGTAGCTTTGGAATGATCTGAATGGCTTATTGATTCAAGGTTAGATCTTACGTTATTCAGCGGATCATTATCCTTATGATGAACATTAAGGCCTTCAATATTTTCATAATGGCCATGGATGAATCTATGTTCTAATATATAATCTGATTTATCATATCCGGTAAGGCCTACCCCTACATAACGTTCATTTTTCATAGCCCGGTTAAGTCCTACTATTCTATCAGATGGAATTAGCTGTTTAGCTTCAATCCATCCATGGTTTTTTGTGAAAAATAAATGATCCGGCGTACATTTGATTGATCCCCTGGTAGTTTCTACCAGAACCAGATCAGCTTCCCGCTTAGTAAGGCTTATATGTTTGGCCCTGGCTATGGATAATTTCCCTTCTATGGATCTACAATATACATCAACATCTTCCCGGCCTACCAGATCCTTAATAGGAATATTTCCTTCAGTAGTTTGAACTTTAGTTTCCCCTACAATACAGGGATTAGTGGAAGCTATGGATTCAATGGCTTTTAATTGGTTCATTTGATTGATTCGATCTATGAAGATAATGCCGGGTTCCCCATTGATCCAGATGGATTCGCAGATTTCATCCATTACCGGCCGGGCCAGGATTTGTTTTTGGTTTTCCCCGTTATGATGTAGAACATAGTATCCATCTTCAATTACAGCTTGAAGGAAATCTTCAGTTATGGCTACTGATATATTAAAGTTTTCCAGAATGCCTTCAGTTCTTTTACATTTGATGAAATCCAGGATATCAGGATGATCTACCCTTAAGATACCCATATTAGCCCCCCGCCTAACCCCGCCTTGTTTCATTTCTGCTGTAGCGGCATTATAGATCCGCATGAAAGAAACCGGGCCGGAAGCTACCCCGCCAGATCCATTTACAAAGCTATCAGCGGGCCTTAGCTGACTGAAGTCAAAGCCAGTACCGCCGCCAGATTTATGGATAGTAGCGGCTTTCTTGAGTGTTTCAAATATAGAATCTATACTATCCTGTATTTCAAGAACGAAACAGGCCGATAGCTGGCCGGTTCTACCAGCATTAACCAGGGTAGGCGTATTAGGAACAAACCGTAAATCTTCCATAATTTCTATATATTTATTCAGCCAATAGACATGATCCTTTTCATCTTCTACCGTGGCTATCTGTTCCGCTACCCGTTTAATCATTTGTTCCGGGCTTTCCCCATTTTGTAAATATCTGAACTGTAGAACTTCTAAAGCGTTTTTTGATAAATTCATTAACCCCCCTTATTCCCAATCGTTAACATGCGTATTATATTTTTCCCTATGCTGGTATTCTTCATCAGCCATGGTAGCTATCTTATCATTTCTATGATTTTCAGCCATCCATTTTAACATCTTAGATGGAAATTTCCAGATAGGTTTTCTTTGGCCCTTCTTTTCCCCAAATGGAACGAATACATAACTGGCTCTAACGTTTATACTCATAATAACAAATCCCCTTGTAGCCAGGTATTTTCATCAACTGGAAACAGGGAATAGAATATAAGATCCTTAATCCCCTTTTTCCGCTTAATGCAATAATCCTGAAAGTTTTTGGTTTTATAGTGATGGATTTCCCAAATCGCTGTTAAGTTACAATGATCTATCATAGCCTTAGTTCTTTTCATATAACCATGGAAGTAATAGCTGGAACTGGTTACCTTGACTAAATCAGCGTAAGCTATTTGTTCATTCAGGTTTTCTACCTGAATAGGTTTCATACCGGATCTGGCTATATGGGTAATCCTATTGAACGGTAAAAAGATTTCTAATGGAATTCCCATGTAGCGGGCCGCATCCCCGGCCCATAGTTCCAGGGCTGTTCCAGCGCCATGAACCAGGATAATATTAGTTTGTTTATCAAATGATTTTTGAAGCGAATCAACCAAGTTAAATATACCGGCCATCAGATCCAGTTTTTGATCCCCGTAGTAATTCTGAACCGGATAGCCGGTTATGCATATTCGATATTTAGCCGCCATTATTTAGGATCTTTGAACTTTTTTAATCCGTATCGATTCCGGGCTGCAAATCCGCCAGCTATCCTAAAGCTGGTAGATTCAATTCCTGCATCCTGGCTAACATTGGCTTCAGTTCCGCATTTATGGCAAACCATTTCAGATTCTTTATCGGATGATTTATAAATCCTGGCTTCCCATTTATGGCCGCAATTAGAACAGGTAATATCATATATAGGCATTTCATCCCCCTTCTGATTTCTTTTTATCTGCTATGGCGGTTACTACATCGGCAGTCAATTCAGATAAATGGAATGCTATTTTATTTATCATTTCTGGTGAATTGGCTAATTCCATAGCGGCTTCCTTTGACAATCCGCCAAGCCTGGCCAGATCTTTAACTACTACGGCTGATATTATGCTATAGTTGACTAAAGATCTTTTCAAGCTTGGGGCTACTTCATTAAACATTTTATTTACCATGGAATATCATCCGCTTCAGATACTTTTTTAGCCATGAATTCCCGCAGTTTTTCAACGGGGGCCGCTTTTGCTTTATCAGAAAGTTTTACCCCCATCTTATCAGCCAGATCCATTAGCCCGGCCTTATCCATAGTAGTAATATCAATTTTCTTTTCGGTTTCATCAAATTCTTCAAAATCATCATCGGCCCCGGCGGTTTCTTCAAAATCATCTTGGCTGCTGGTATCCTTATCACTGAATGATTCATCCCCCGTATCAGAAAATTCATCTGAAGATTCAAATCCATCATTATCTGAATCTTCAAAGCCATCTTCCCCGGCCCCCATTAGAAGATCAACATTCCAATGAAAGAATCCTTCAAACCAGAATTCCCCATCCGCTTCTTCTGACCATGGCGGAAGCACAAGGAACTTATTTTTCCCTTCTTCTGGTAAGAAGAATTTATCATCTTCATCAATGAAATCCAGAAGCTTATTAAGCTTATGCATTTTTTCAAGGAATTTTGGCGGAAGTTTTATGGCGTTTTCAGCCAGCTTCAAACTGTAGGTTGTATTTCGGCCTTTACCCTTCCGTTCCAGGATGATCGGCCGCATTTTATCGGGATCAGTGAAATCTACGCCATCCCCATCCGAATCCGGAAGTAGTGCAATCATATCCCGCCAGTTATTGATACCGGAAGGATAAACCTTAACTACTTTTTCACTGATTTTCGAACCGCCTTTAATCAGTGGAATAACATTCATGTAGTAGGTTCCCTTGGATCTGGTTTTGGAAGCTATGTTTTTATCATCTTCATCCCCGTTATTCAGTTTGGCTACTTGGGCGCAATATTTACAAGGCTTCCCAAACCATCGTTTTTCACAAACTTCTTTAGCCACTTTTCCGCTTTTTGCTTTGGCCTTATAGGCTTTTTCTGCATTGGTTTTATAATATGGCATAATTCCCCCTTCTAAAAGTTAAGTTAATGTTCTGTTATTAAAGTATACAGGAAATTGATAGAAATTATTCGAATTATTGAACCCAATGTTCAGTTAATTCAGCATCAATAGGGAAGGCTAATCGGATAGGCTTACCCGCCTTATTCTTATAGCGTTTAATGAACGGTAATTCTTCAGCCATAATCTTCATCCCTTCCTTGGCTTGGGCCTTATGAACATCCATACATAGCATATCATGAACGGTTAGAACCAAACATGCATCTATATTTTCCCGCTTCATCCGCTTATAAACCCGATAGGAAGCCATTGTTAGGACTTCAGCGGCATAGGCTTGAATAGGAAAGTTAACGGCCTGGCGATCAGCGCCAGATCTTAATTGAATAAGCCTATATTCTTTTTCAACTTCTTCTTCCCCGATAGAATCCCTAAGCCAGTTAACGGCCGCTACTTCTGGCTGATCAATCCAGTAATATAGGCTGAAATGCCTTCTACGCCTAAAAGCATTTTCAACATAAAAATCTGTTCGATCTTTACATTTTGGTAGTTTGTTTTTAGCTTCTAATTCCTTATTATTTTTCCAGCGGTTTATAGCCGGGTTCTTTTCATAATAGGTTTCTACTTTGCGCTGAACCGATTCTACTGTCATTCCATATTCATCGGCTATTGATTTATATGAACGTCCGTAGTTAACGCCAAAGGTAATTCCCTTATCTTGCTTACGTTCTTCCTTTGTAACATCCTTAAACGGTTTATCCCGGTATAGGCTTGAATTATAGGTATGAACATCAAATCCTTCTTCAGCAAACCGTAAACAAAAAGAATCTTCCCTGGCTACTAAGGGTAGAATCCGGGCTTCTATTTGGCTATAGTCGGCTGGTATTAGTAACCGGCCAGGGCCAGAAATAAATAAGGATCTGAAGATAGGATCATTAGGAATATTCTGAAGGTTTGGCCCCCTGGAAGCCAGGCGGGAAGTAACGGTTCCAGCGGTCATATAAGAAGTATGTATACGGCCGTTTTCATCAGCCAATAAACGCATCCCGGTAAGGTAGGTAGATTTCATTTTCCGCATAGTTCGAATATCAGTTATCCGCTTGAATACGGTTTTAACTACTACCTTCTTTCCATTACCTACCTGGATAGATTTATTTCCATATTTCTTTTCCATCCATTCAAATGATTTAGCATCTGTAGAAGCCAGGCCGCTTTTAGTTTTGAACGGGGTAAACAGCTTCAGTTTTTTAAATAGAAGTTTTTGCATTTGTGGATTGGAAGCTACATTAAAATTTTCTTCATTAATGTATTTACAGAACTTTATGTTTTCCTTATCGATCTTCTTCTGATATTCGGCTTCAAGTTTATCTATTTCATTTAGATTAATTTTAACGCCATGGCGTTCTATATGCCTGGATACAATTGATAGCGGAACCGATACATTCCTATATAAATCTAATTGCCACTGTTCGACTTGGGAACGCTGAATAGATCCGATTCGCCAAACAGCATCAACATCAGCGCATCCATAAACGCTAAGGATTTTTGTAGGAACAAATTCATAGGCTTTTTCTCTATTCTTATCCTTTTCCTTACCCTTCCATTGAATGTATGGTTTGATTTCGGTATCATAATGGGGGAAGTTAAGCCTATAATAGGTAGTTAGATAGGTTAGGTTATTCGG
>Ga0180438_10000775_pt1 | contig 58331 bp, 69 predicted proteins | sample SS_ome_12_FD_132455 | JGI IMG/M metagenome (GOLD analysis project Ga0180438, IMG submission 132455) | Hypersaline lake sediment archaeal communities from the Salton Sea, California, USA - SS_3_D_2 metaG | ecosystem: Environmental > Aquatic > Non-marine Saline and Alkaline > Hypersaline >... | reverse complement strand
GCGCAACCGCCCCGGCGCCTACGACTGGTGGGACGGGAACACGTGGCACCGCTGCGAGTTGGGTGCAGTAGCGCCGGCAGCCTGCATTGATAACTGGTGGGCTTATCTGCTGGCCACGCCGCAGGACGGCAAGTTCAACTCGGATGACGAGGACTGGATGATCAATCTGGACACCATACCGGGCCTGCCCCCGCTGAGGAACGGGGAGGATTATGCCGTAACCGTCTACCCCGTGGATGCCGCCGGCAACTTGGGCGCCATACCATCGTTCAAGGCCTTCACCTTCAAGTACGACATGGCCAGCGCCCATCCCACGCCGGTTCCCGACTACTACGTGCCGCCCACGGCCACGCCCGGGCCTACTGGGACGCCCGTAGCTACAGCTACACCCAAGGCCACGGCTACACCCAAGGCTACGGCGACACCCAAGCCTACGAAGTCACCCGCTGTCGCTACCCCTACCGTAACCCCCAAGCCGACCAGCGTCACCAAGACCATCGGCGCCGCTGGCGGAGAGATATGCCTGGATGATAAGGTGTGCGTGGACTTCCCCTCCGGGGCGTTCAGCGCAAACACTCAGGTCATCGTTACCCAGACCGCGTGCAGCGGCGCGCCTGAGGGATTCAGGGTGGGCAGCACCTGCTTCACCATCTCTCCGTCCAGCGCCCTGGCGGCGGCTGCGGAGGTCTGCGTGGAGTACAGCAGTTACGATTACAACAGCCTCGCCGGCGGCGATGCCGACAGGATAAGGCTGGCTTATAAAGACGGCGGAGCGTGGAACCTGCTGGATACCACGATCGATACCGCGGCGGGCACCGCCTGCGCCCAGACCACGCACCTCAGCTCGTGGGTGCTGGCGGTAGAGGAAGAGGAGGAGGGAGGGGGCTGGCAATGGTGGTACTGGCTGCTCATCGGCCTCGCTGTGTTGCTGATAATAGGAGTTATAGTGCTGCTCGTGCTTCGCCCGAAGGGCGGAGGGGGCGAAGGGGAGGAAATGGAAGAGGAGGAAGGCTACGAGGAAGAGGATCTGTAACATCCTGTTACAATATTCATATTATGTAGCTTTTATTAGCCGAAGCGAAAGGAGAGGGGAAAATGAGAAAGAGGTTTGATCCGATGTGGCGCATCGCGGTGGCGCTGCTGCTGGTGATCTCCCTGGTGCCGCTGGCGGTGCTGGCCGGGGTCACCCAGGCGGACACGCCGGTGCGCCCCGAGACATACATGGATCCCATCCCTCCGTATATAAACAGTGTTATCGCCGGAAGCGCTACGGAGTATATCCGGGGCACCTCGCTGGACAGCCTGGAGTCGAGCCCGGTGGTGGATATCGAGGTTCAGGTGATCCGCAACTCGGACGGTTATTGCTGGAACGATGCCACTGGTTTGTGGGTGGACAACCCGGACAGGTGGAACAGCGCGCTGGCTTTCGGCACATTCGCGCAGGAAGCATGGACCACCGACCAGTGGGTCTGGACCTACGGTGGGGGCGCCGGGGGTCCGGCGCCGGCGGATTTGGACTCGGCCGGTAGCTATACCGTCAAGGCGAGGGCGGTGGACGGCCTCGGTTTCCAGGACCTCTCTCCCGCTCAGTGCAGCTTCATTTATGATGATGTGGAGCCGGACGTAAGCTTCGCCACCGTTTTCCCCAGCACCGTATACGACTCAACTACTTCGTCTAGCAGCAGTGGTCTTCCTGATAAGATCACCGGTACTGCCAGTGATGACGATGGGGAGATAGACCAGGTAAGGCTACTCATCCAGAACACCGACTCCGGGGATTACTGGAACGGTTACTGGTGGCAGACAAACGCCGTCTGGATCATGGCGAAGGGCACCACCAGCTGGGAGATAAGCAAGACTACCGATCCCCCGCTGCCGGAATGGTATAACGAGGTTAATTACGCGGTAACCGTTCAGACGGCGGACAAGGCGGGGAACAAGGACAGCACGTTTGATGGCCCTGAGGCGTTCCTGTTCCGCAGGGAGCTGTCCTCTAGTGGTGGATGTTACATCGACCCATTGCCGGAATATGCTAATGCTATGCCGCAATTCACCGGTTCTTCCAAAGCCAGTGGTGCTGATGTTATCGATATGGTAAGGTTTTATCTGGTAGATACCAGTACACAACCAGACGTGTATTGGGAGCAGGGTACCGGCTGGGTTGAGGGTACTCCCCCGACGGATTGGAATACCCTCCCCGGGGTGGTCCCGGTGCTCAATCCTGCTACCGGACAGTATGACTGGATCATCGGCACCGGCCCCGTCACCTTCGCCGAGGGTCATAAGTACCGCCTGCAGGCAAAGGCGTTTGAAGCCGCCCCTAGTACCAGTACATTTACATCCTCGGGTTACGAGTACTTCACCCTCGATACCGAAGAGCCGGGCAGCAGTATTGATGCTTTCGATGTCATAGTGTATAACAGCTGGACAAGCCTCACCGGCCACTCCGGTGACAGCAAGGGGGAGGTCGGCCAGGTGGTGGTGCTTATACAGCGCTCAATCGACAGTCTGTGGTGGAACGGTGCCGGGTGGGGGGCCGATCAGTGGGGTGGTGCTGGTGACTATTGGGACTGGGTGTTCGCGACGCCCACTGATGGGAAATACGACGAGAAAGACGAAGACTGGAAGGTTACCACCACCACACCGCAGGACTTGCCTCCGCTGAGGAATGGTGAGGGCTATCACATAGAAATTCACGCGCTGGATCAGGCGGGCAATGAGGAAACTACGGCAGTGAAGGATTTCACGTACCGTGTAGATCTCGAAAGCTACACGCCTCCGGCACCGCCGGTGACACCTGGCCCTACGCCTGAGCCTACCTATTCTCCGGGGCCTGAGCCAACCTATTCTCCGGGGCCTGCACCTACCCAGAGCCCTGGCCCTCAGCCGACTCAGAGTCCCGGCCCTCAGCCTACCCAGAGCCCCGGGCCGCAGCCCTCTCCCGGAGAGCCTACGCCAACCCCGACCCCGGAGACCAGCGTGACCAAGACCATCGGTACCGGCGGCGGGGAGATATGCCTGGAGGATAATCGGGTATGCGTGGATTTCCCGGCCGGGGCGTTCGGCTCCAGCACCGAGGTGACTATCACGCTGGAAACCGTGGGCGGCACCATCTGCCTGAATGCGCCCGAGGGATACAGCCCGGGCAACACCTGCTTCACCATCTCGCCATCGAGTGAGCTGGCGGCAGCCGCAGACGTCTGCGTGGAGTACACTAATTACGAATACTACAACGCCGCCGATGGTGACGCGGGCAGATTGAAGCTGGCATATCAGGCTGGCGGCAAGTGGACCGTGCTCAAGACTACGGTCGATACCGCGGCGGGGACCGCATGTGCCCAGACCAAGCACCTCAGCTCGTGGGTGACGGCCATAGAGGATGAGAAGGAAGGGATGGAGTGGTTGTGGTGGTACTGGGTGATAATAGGTGTGGTTGCCCTGATTGTGATCGTGGTTATCATCCTGCTCTTCGTCCGCCCGAGGCGCGGAGGAGAGGAAGAGGATGAGGGGGATTACGAAGAGGAACTTTGATAGTTTGCCCGGCACGTAGGGTGCCGGAGTTCCAGACCGCAAGAGTTACAGCGGCCGAAGCGACAGTCTTCGGTCGCTGTGTTATTAAGGCTGTTCAGGTATTCCTGTTTCAGGAAATCCGCGCTGACCCCGGCATCGATATGGGACCAGGGGAGTGTTTCGTCCAGGGGGCGCTGGCGGTTGGCGTAGAACGCCGGGTCGATACCGCATTCATCGAAGGCCTTGAGCCATCTGTCATAGTCGAACCGCTCGCTCCAAGAGTCGAAAGTAGCACCGCTCTCCCACGCGCGGTGTATCGCCGTCGAGAGGCGGCGGTCGCCCCGGGCCAGCACCGCTTCTAGGTGGCTCATCCTCGGGTCCTGCCATGACAGGCGCACGCCAAGCCTCTTGAGGCCATGCCGCAGCGACTCAACCCTTTCTTCAAGCTCATCCCGATGGAGCTGCGGTACCCACTGGAACGGGGTGTGTGCCTTGGGTACGAAGGGTGAGGCGCTGACCTTCAGGTGCAGCGGCCTCCTGCCGCCTGCCTTGAAGGCGGCGATGCTGTGGCGGATGAGATGGACGATGCCGTCGATGTCGCCCTGGGGCTCGGTGGGCGGGGCGAGCATGAAATACAGCTTCACGCTGCCCCAGCCGCGCTCCGAAGCGGTGTTCAGGGTCTGATGCAGGTCAGCTTCGGAGAGGTTCTTATTGATGACACTGCGCAGACGTTCGCTGCCGGCCTCCGGGGCGAATGTGAGGCCGGATTTTTTACCGGTGGTCAGGCTGTCGAGCAACCCGATAGAGCGGTGGTCTATCCTGAGGCTGGGCAGCGATATCTTGACATTGCGTTCACGGTAGCGTAGCGACAGCGCGCCGGCAAGGCTCTCGATCTGTGAATAATCGCTGGTGCTCAACGAGAGCAGGGACATCTCGCTGTACCCGCAGTTCCTCAGCAGCGCCTCCGTCGCCTCCAGCACCTCCTGCGGCTTTCGCTCCCGCACCGGGCGATAGATCATCCCCGCCTGGCAGAAACGGCATCCCCGGGTGCAGCCGCGCTGGATCTCGATTGCCCCCCTGTCATGGATCGTGGAGATGAAGGGAACCACGGGGTTGGTCACCGCCGGCGGCAGGTCCGCCAGGATACGGCGCGTGATGCACGGGCTTGCGGCCGTCGAGGGCTTGATATCGGCTATGGTGTTATCATCATTGTAGCTAACGCTGTAATGGTCGGGCACGTACAGCCCCTCAATTCGCGATAGCGCTTCGAGCAGTGCCTGCTTGTCGCCGGTGCCTTCAGCCTTCCAGCGGCGGAAGCAGTCCACCAGTTCGAGAACCACCTCTTCGCCTTCCCCCAGCACGAAGAGGTCGAAGAAGTCGGCCATCGGTTCGGCGTTCAGCGCGCAGCTGCCGCCGGCTATCACCAGGGGGTATGATTCGTCGCGCCGGGCGGAATGCGTCGGTATACCGGCCAGGTCCAGCATGTTGAGCACGTTGGTATAGGTCAGCTCGTACCCCAGCGAGAACCCGATGATATCGAAGTCCTTCAAGGGGTGTTTAGACTCAAGGCTGAAGAGGGGGATGCCCGCCTGCCGCATTTCGGCCTCCATGTCTGTCCACGGGGCGTAGGCGCGCTCGGCCAGGATGTCGGGGCGTTCATTCAGCAGATGGTACAGGATGGCCAGCCCCAGGTTGGACATGCCGATCTCGTAGAGGTCGGGGTAGGCCAGCACCATCCTGACGTCGACCGAGTCCCAGTCCTTCACGACGCTGTTCCACTCGCCGCCGGTGTAGCGGGCGGGCTTGACAACCTCAGGCAGTATATCATCCAGTGTATTCATGATGCGTCCGTGCCATTATAGCAAACGAGCTGCCCTTTTGACATACTGTATCGATAGATGGTAAAATGCCATCTGATGCAGCAATTCGGGGTGGCGCATACCCTTCGGATATCAACGGTTCGAAACGAGATGGAGGCATGGAGTGGCAGGAACTAGTACCAGGAAGAAAAAGGATACCAAGAAGGATGATAAAACGTATGCCATAGTGCAGAACGGCGGCAAGCAATATAAGGTTTCGGTCGGCCAGACCATAGAGGTGGAGCGTCTATCCCAGGAGGCTGGGGGCAAGGTGGAGCTGGAGCGGGTTCTGATGGTATCCGACGGCAAGAAAACAACCGTGGGTACCCCTGTCGTGGAGGGGGCGAGGGTGATGGCCGAGGTGGTAGCCAACGGCAAGGGTGAGAAGGTCATAGTTTTCAAGTACAAGAACAAGGTGCGATACCGGCGCAAGATAGGGCATCGCCAGCCGTATACCAGGCTTGCCATTAAAGAGATACTGTGCTAGTATTATTCGTGACCAGTTTAGATAGAGGATAAAGCAGATATGGCTCATAAAAAGGGTGGCGGCAGTACAAAGCTGGGGCGTGACAGCCAGTCCAAGCGGCTGGGGGTCAAGCGGTATGCCGGCCAGCAGGTTCTCGCCGGCACTATCATAGTGCGGCAGCGCGGCACCCGCATACGCCCCGGGGTAAATGTAGGGGTGGGCCGGGACCATACGCTGTTCGCCTTGATAAACGGTACCGTCAAATTCGAGCCGGCCACCAGATACAGAAGGAAAGTGAGCGTTTACCCTTCATGAAGAAGGATATACACCCCGAATATGTGGAGGCGCAGATAACCTGTGCCTGTGGCAATACCTTTAAGACACGCTCAAACAAGCCTGAGATCAGGGTGGAGCTCTGCAGCAAGTGCCACCCCTTCTTCACCGGGGAGAGACGCATCGTGGATACGGCGGGGCGGGTGGAGCGCTTCAAGGCACGCTACAACATGAAGTAGCGTCACATCGATTATCCTTCGGTTCCCTCCAGCTTACGGTAGAAACAGCTCCTGTTTCCGGTATGGCATACCGGCCCCTCGGGGGTGACTTGAATGAGCAGCGCATCACCATCGCAATCCTTGAATATAGCACGCACGTTGATGAAGTTCCCCGACGTGGCCCCCTTGTGCCACAGCTCCTGGCGGCTGCGGCTGTAGAACCACACCTGCCCCGTTTCAACGGTCTTCTGCAGGGACTCACGGTTGATATAGCCCAGCATCAGCACCTCACCGTTGTCCGCATCCTGGATTATGGCCGGTATCAGTCCCTTCTCGTCGAATTTCACATCTTTCACGGCATCCTCCTGAAATTTAGAACATAGTTGAACAGATTGCCGAACCGCTGATAAGGCTCGAAGCCAGCGGCGATAGCCATCCTGGTCACGGTTCGCCTCAGCGGGTAATCGGGGTCCGGCAGGAACTCCGATATCGATAGTATGCCGCCGGGCTGCAGCACACGTTGGAGTTCCTTAAATGCCCGGTCTCGATCCGGTATCTCACCGATGACTGTAACCAGATAGGCCAGGTGGAAACTCCCGTCTCGGAACGGCAGGCATTCCCCCGAGCCGACTGCCAGGGATACGTTATCAGCGTTCTCGGCGGCGGTCTTTGCCCTCGCTTTGGCGATCATCGCCGGTGAGATGTCCAGGCTGTGGAGCGTTCCCGAGTCCCCGATTCGTTTTGACGCCTCGATGGTGAGGAAACCGGGGCCGGGGCCCAACTCCAGGACAGTCATGCCGGCAGCTATGCCTATCCTGTCCAGCGATCTTTGGGGGGTTAAGAAGCGGCGGCGCAGCGGGTTATCGATGAATACGGAGAATATCGGGGGCATCGGCTCGGGGTGACGCCGGCGGGCGATGAAGGCGGATATAAGCCACAGTATCAAGGCTATGGCTGCAATAGCGATTACGATCGTTGTTGTATACATCGCAGCTTCCGGCACGATATCATTGCAGTTTGAGCGCTTGTTTGAGATCGATATCACCGCTGTACAGCGCCCGCCCCACTATCGCTGCCTCAACACCGGTCTGTGACAGGCGTTTCAAATGCTCAATCGACGAGATGCCCCCGGCGGCTATCACCGGCACATGTGCCTGTGTTACCAGTTCGGCGATAGCGTCGAAGTTGGGCTCGGTGAGCGTGCCGTCGCGCGCAATATCGGTGTAGATGAAGCGCCCTGCCCTGAGGGCTTCCATCTGCCAGACCAGTTCGGTTGCGGTGAGCGTGGTGCTCTCCTGCCAGCCCCTGGTGGCCACATATCCGTCCCTGGCATCCACGCCGATGATTATAAGGTTGGCGAATCGGCGGCAGGCCTCTTTAACGAAATCCCGGTCCTCCACCGCTGCCGTGCCCAGGATGACACGCGCCACTCCCAGGTCTAGCGCCCTTATGACTGAATCCATATCCCGCAGGCCGCCGCCTACCTGAACGGGGATGGTAATTGAGTGCGCGATATCGGCTATGAGTGGTGCATGATACAGTTTGCCCTTCGCCGCTCCGTCGAGGTCTACAATATGGAGGCGCTGCGCCCCCATGGACTGCCAGCGGCGGGCTATCTCGACAGGGTCCCCTGAGAAGACGGTTTCCTGATTATAGTCACCCTGATATAGACGGACACACTTGCCGTCCCTGAGATCGATGGCAGGGATGATTTCCATATTGGCCATTTCAACACTACAGATGAATAATTACATCGGAAATAGATGTTCAGGCGTGATTTTATAGAACGATTATGTAAATTACCAGCGGCCTTATAGAGATAGCGAAATCATCAGGTGGGCTGAACAATCGCTAATCATTCTATCGCGATTACCCCGACCCTATTCATGCGAGCGATTATGACACTGGCAACCCCAGCCCCCTGATGGCGGTGATATTCTTCAGTATCTCGGAGGTGCCGCCCTGAATCGTATATCCCGGTGAGAAGAGGTACGACTCGGCGGGGCTTTCCCGGAATGCGGAAGGCAGGCCCTTCGAGCCCTGCCTCAGCTGACCGTAAAGACCGGGTATCTGTGTGGCCATATGGGCCAGGTGCTGCTCGAATGCAGTGCAGTAGGCCTTGGCCATTGCCGCCTCGGTGGTGGGTAGTTTCCCCTGATCCAGCACCCATGCCACCCTGTAAGTGAGCAGACGCCCTGCCTCGTATCTTACGGTCAGGTCTGCAATGCTGTTGCGCACCTCCGCCTTCTGTGACAGAGGCTTGCCATTGTACTCCGTACGCTTGCAGTATTCGACCAAGTCCATATATAGCGGGTAGTTGGTCATTAACCGCTCGACGCCGCTGCGCTCATAGTCGAGCTGCTGGGCGATCTGATACCAGCCTTTGTTCAACTCCCCTACCAGGCTGGACTTGGGGATACGCACATTGTCCAAGAAGACCTCGTTATAGTGATGGCCTCCGGTCATATCGATAAGCGGCCTTACATCGACACCGGGGAGGTGCATGTCAACTATGAACTCGCTGATGCCCTTGTGCTTGACCACATCGGGGTCGGTTCTCGCTATAAGATAGAGGTAGTCGATATGGTGTGCGCCGCTGGTCCATACCTTCTGACCGTTCAGAACGTATGAGTCTCCGTCCTCTACGGCGCGCGTGCGCAGGGAGGCCAGGTCACAGCCGGCCTCCGGCTCGCTCATGCCGATGCCGAAGACTATCTCGCCCTTAACGATGCGGGGGAGGAAGAACTCTTTCTGCTCGTCGCTGCCGTGACGGATGATGGAGGGCCCCATCTGCCGATCGGCGAACCAGTGTGCCGCCGCCGGCGCCCCGTAGCGCACGATCTCCTCGGTCAGCACCATGCGATCGATATAGCTCTTGCCCTGGCCGTAGCAGTCCTTGGGCCAGCACAGACCTATCCAGCCCTTCTCTCCCATCTTCCGCGAGAACTCGGGGGAGTAGCCCCCCATCCACGCGTCGCAGTGCACCTCGAAGCTGCCCCGCTTCAATTCACCCTCGAGGAATTCAACCACTTCCTGCCTGAATTTCTCCTGCTCTTCGGTAAAGCGAAAATCCATTACATGTCCTCCGTGTGCGCACCATTCTCAGGTCGGCGCAAGGCTAACCGAGAACGACCAGCGGGTCACCCTTCTTGACGCTCTGGCCTACCTCTACCTTGATGTCGCTGACAGTTCCGTCCTGAGGGCATATCACCGGCATCTGCATCTTCATCGCTTCGATGGTACACAGCTCCTGACCTTTGGTCACTGCGTCCCCGACCTTGACCTTGATCTCGGTGATCTTCCCCGGCATCGATGAATTTATGGTTGCCATACGCTCCATTCCTTATAGATTGATATTTGAATATTTCCTCCAGGGCCGCACCACGTTCTTGTTCTCTAGCGCATCGAGGGCCCTGTTGATGTACTTTCTCGTCTCGCTGGGCATGATGACGTCGTCGACGAAGCCGCGTTCCGCCGCACAGTACGGGTTCTCGAACAGATCGCGGTATTCGGCGATCCGCTGCGCCTTCATCGCCTTGGGGTCATCGGCCTCCTTGATCTCCCGGGCGAAGATGATGCTGGCGGCGGTCTCGGCACCGACGATGCAGATGCGGGCAATGGGCCAGGCGAACATGAAATCGGCGCCGGTGTCCTTGCAGCACATGCCGGTATACGCCCCGGCGAAAGACTTGCGCACCACCACGGTTACCTTGGGGACGGTGGCATCGATGTAGGAGTAAAGCATCTTGGCGCCGTGCCGCAGTATGCCCTTCCATTCCTCCTCTGAACCGATCCAGTACCCTGGCACATCGTGAAGGTTCACCAGCGGGATGTTGAACAGATCGCAGAACCTAACGAACCGGGCGATCTTATCGGCGGCGTCGCAGTCCACCGCCCCGGCGGCGCACATCGGCTGGCTGGCCACGATGCCGGTAGGGCGCCCGCCGAACCGGGCGAAACCCACGATCACGTTCTGCGCGAAATCCCTGTGTATCTCGAAGAAATGGCCGTCATCCACAATCTTCAGAACCAGGTCATGCATGTCGTAGGCGATGTACGGCTCCTCCGGCACAAGGGTGTCCAGCCCTGTGTCTATTCTCTCCGGGTCGTCCTTGGGCTCCAGGTATGTCAGCTTTCTCGACTCCTTTTTATTGTTATCAGGCAGAAGGGCCAGCAGCTCCTTGGTCTTGTCCAGGCAGTCCCTATCGTCTTCACAGACCACGTGGGTGTTACCCGATTTGACGGCGTGGGCCTCTATGCCGCACAACGTGTCGATATCTATCTCCTCGCCCGTCTGCGTCTGAACGAAGGCCGGCCCGGCGATGCCCATACGGCCGGTGTCCTTACACTGAAACACGAAGTCCTGCATCACCGGGTGGTAGGCCTGCCCGCCGAGGCAGGGACCCATCAGCAGCGCGATCTGGGGGATGATCCCGGATGCCAGTATCTGCGCCCGGAACAGCCAGGCGTAGCATTGCAGGGTGTCCATCCCCTCCTGAAGGCGCGCACCGCCGGAGTCATTCATGCCAACGAATGGGATGCCCATGTCCTTGGCCATGTTGACGGCATCGGAGAACTTCTTGCCGTGGTATTCGCCGAAGGTGCCGGCCATGGTGGTATAGTCTTCGACGGCAACCATCACCTGGCGGCCGTTCACCTTGCCGAACCCGGTTATCACCCCTTCAGCGGGTATCTCTTTCTGGTCCAGCCCGAAGGCTGTTGTGCGGTGCTTAACATATAAACCTATCTCGGTGAAGGTGCCGGGGTCGAAGAAGTAGTCTATCCTCTCGCGGGCGGTCATGCTGCCCCTCGAGTGCTGCTTCTCGACCGCCTTGGGGCCGCCCATCTGCTTTATCTTGTCGCGTCGCTGCTTGTATTCCTCAAGGATTGCCATCCAGTGTCCTCCTGTATTGTCCGAGATATAGGGGTCGCTTTGCTGCGTACCTCAAACGGTTTCCTTATCCATTATCGGAAGGGACGGTTATCGGTCGTTCGTGCCTCTGGCATTATAGCACGGGCGGCTCTAAATTTCTATATTCCACGAACGAAAAAGGGGGTGGTGCAACCTACTGGCATGATGGTATTCCCCGGAATCGACGAGTGGCGCAGGGATATATCGTGCAGATAATTACTGGTCAGCGTCTTCAATATCCGTCGGAAGGTCGATAGCTACCGGCTGGTTGAATTGAGACCTGGTCACCGATATGGACTGGCCTAATGACATCACCATGTATTCCAGATCGACGGTTAGCGTGGCCCCGATCACTGTCTTCACGATATAGTTGGTGTCGGCAGCGATCCATACAGTCACTGATAGCTCCGATACCATTTCTGATACATCGATGGACGGATCAAGCTCTTCCATGTCCGTCTCACCGGTGAACCATTTCAGTACCTGTATCAGGTCGGGCTCCACCTCCAGCTTGTAGCACTCGATGCCGCCGGCTGCCTCCGTACCCATGTAATTCGCCTGGACGAAGTCATACAGTGTGTTGACCTGCTGCATCGGCAGGTTGCGTACGAACCATGTGTCTTCGGTGACTGGAGTTATGTTCCACGTGGACGAAAGATTCGGCCCGTAGACATTTATGTACTCCCAGTCATCGACAACGTAGAGCTCCATGCTCTCGTTATGACCGGAGTGGCTCATCTCTATGTATAGAGCGCTGTTCTGCCTGTCTATGACTCCGATCACATCCACGACGGTGGCCGTCACTCCCGTCATCGTCCCGATCACGACCCCGTCGAATTCGTAGTTATCGATCTCCTCCTCCGCACCGAGGGCTGCTGTTAGCAGACCGGCAGCCGTCATGCCGTTGGGAACCAGGTTCCCGCCGCCGCAGGCGGAGCATGAGATAAGCAGCACGGCGCAGAAAAGCGTAAATGCAGTAGCTCCGATCCTCATGCAACTACTCCTCTCGATACCGGTGGATAGACAGCAATCATTATAACACTCTATCGTATCGCATGACAGGGTTCATTCGCTTATGGCTGCAATGTCGTGAAGCGAAGTCTGAATCGGCGGAGGCCACCCAAGGGCGGCCTCCAGACCGATGCAATCGCCAAGAGAAGAATCTATCGCGATTTGTAGATTAATACGTATCCCAAGGGCTTAAATTCAGCTTGACCGCATCTTGGGCTTCATATGGTAAATAGATAGATATCGGTTGGTTAATATCATAAAGCGTAATAGTCTGCAGCATGGACATCTTCTGCCCGAACACCTCCATGACCATACTGATACTGCCCTGGGTCATATAGAACGTGTCCTTCTCGATCCATACCTTGAAGGTAAACTCTTTAATCAGCTCATCCAAATCCACATCGATATCGAATCCCTCCATGCCCTCCTCCTGCATTGCCCAGTCCCACAGTGCCTGCAGGTCGGGGATGACTTCGAGCACATAGCATTCAGCCCCCATCACCTGTTCGGTGCCCAGGATTTTCACGTCCAAATACTGCGCCAGTATATCCATCTGGCCTGCTATCTGCTCGTTCTCTTCCCACATATCCTCGGTGAGCTCCATCTTCACCCACCCCGTATATTCCTCGTGCATGTACATCCAGCCATCTATTATGTAAACAGATGCCAGGTCACCCATGTCCATAGACATCTCCTTAGCGCTTCGGTCGATAGCTCCGCGCCCATCGAATGACATGGATATGCCCATAGATTCCATCTTTATGTCTAAAAGCATTTTGCATGTATTAATGCTATCGTCAGCAGCGATAACCTGATCCAGCAATTCCTCTCCGGTCATTCCATCGATCTCGGAGATACCACCGCAGCTGGTGGCTCCCAGTAAAAGGACGGCACACAGCAGAATCGTACCCAAGATTTTCACTTTCATCAGTTACTCCCTCTATATTATATCAAAGAATCCCTTTTGACCGTATCGGGTGTGGAAAGTATATACCGCAACACAAGAATTGTCAACCTGAAGTTCAATAACCTTGACAAGTACAGGTGCTCTTGCTAGACTTCGTTTGCATGGGCGGTTTGTCCGGCAGGTAGAAGTGGCGAAAATTTCAAGAACCGGCAATGAGCGGAGATAAGGCCCTTTCCAGAGGTTTGGTTCAGGTCTATACCGGTGCGGGCAAGGGGAAAACCACCGCTGCCCTGGGGCTGGCAGCCCGGGCGCAGGGTCAGGGTCTGAAGGTTCACGTGATCTTCTTCATGAAGGGCGGATATCCCTACGGCGAGCGCTATACCATGGATCAACTGCCCAATGTTACCTACCAGATCTTCGGGCACGAGCATTTCGTCGATCCCAATAACGTGCAGGATGAAGACCGGGAGCAGGCGGAACTGGCGTTGCAGGCGGCGCGGGATGCACTGCGCAGCGGCAGATACGACCTCCTCATTCTGGACGAGGTGAACGTTGCCACCTCGTGGAAGCTGATCGACGTTGAGGACCTGTTGCAGTTGATAGATGAGAAGCCGCCCAATCTGGAGCTGGTGCTGACCGGCAGATATGCCGACGAGAGGCTCATAGACAGGGCGGATCTGGTTACGGAGGCGGTTGAGATAAAGCACCCGTACCAGCAGGGCATACCGGCGAGGAAGGGCATTGAGTATTAAAAAAAGAAGGAGGAGCTAGATGATTACCCTGAGCGTGATCAAGGCCGATATCGGAGGCTACGTAGGACATTCCGATTCCCATCCACTGGTCTTGGAGAAGGCCGAGGAGTGTCTGGCGAAGGCAAAGAAGAGCAAGATGCTGGTGGATTACCACGTTACCAAGTGTGGCGACGACCTCCAGTTGATCATGACACACGAGCGTGGGGTGGAAGACGAGTCGGTTCATAAGATGGCATGGGATACCTTCCTCGACTGTACCAAGGTGGCCAAGGAGCTCAAACTGCACGGCGCGGGGCAGGACCTGTTGAGCGATGCATTCTCCGGCAATGTCAAGGGAATGGGCCCTGGCGTGGCCGAGATGCAGTTCGAGGAGAGGGGGTCGGAGCCGATACTGATATTCATGGCGGATAAGACCTCGTCCGGGGCGTGGAACATGCCCCTGTACAAGATGTTCGCCGATCCTTTCAATACCATCGGACTGGTCATCGCCGAGAACATGCACGCCGGCTTCTCTTTCGAGATCCACGATGTCAAAAATCACAAGAAGATCTCGCTTAACGCCCCGGATGAGATATACGACATGCTGCTGTTTATGGGGGCGCCGGGCCGTTACGCGGTAAAGGCGGTTTATCACCGCGGCTCCAACGAGATCGCTGCCGTCTCCTCCACCGATAAGCTGAGCATGATGGCAGGAAGGTATGTGGGCAAGGACGACCCGGTATGCGTCGTGCGCTCTCAGGGAGAGTTCCCCGCGGTGGGTGAAGTGCTCGAGCCTTTCTCCAACCCGATCCTGGTGGAGGGGTGGATGCGGGGTTCCCACAACGGCCCGCTGATGCCGACATCGGTTGCGCAGGCTACACCCTCCCGCTTCGACGGGCCGCCGCGGGTGATATGCGCCGGATTCCAGATTTCCAACGGCAAGTTAGTAGGGCCGCGGGACATGTTCGACGATCCCAGCTTCGACAAGGCGAGGCAGATGGCGGGCGAGATAGCATATTACATGCGCAGCCACGGCCCGTTCGAGCCGCACCGGCTGCCTCTGGAGGAGATGGAATACACCACCATGCCGCAGGTGGCCAAGAAGCTGGAGAAGAGGTTCACCGATATTTGATTTCGGGCAGGCTGCTGCTGGCCACCAACAATAAGGCCAAGGTGCAGGAGTATCGGGTTCTGCTCGATGGCATCCCCTTTGAGCTTGTAACGCCTGCCGAGCTGGGAAGCACCCAGTCGGTTGAGGAGTCCGGGGAGACCTTGGAACAGAATGCCGTCCTCAAGGCGCAAGCCTATGCCGCGATAAGCAACCTGACCGCTCTCGCCGACGACTCCGGGCTGGAGGTGGATGCGTTGGGAGGGGAGCCCGGGGTGCTCTCCGCCCGGTATGCCGGTGAGGGCGCATCCGACCGCGAGCGTATCGAATACCTGCTGGGCAAACTCGCCGACGTGCCGTGGGAACGAAGGGGGGCTCGCTTCAGGTGCGTCATCGCCATCGCCTCGCCGGACGGCGAGGTAGAGCTGTACCAGGGTGAATGCCCGGGCATCATCGCATTCAAGTCGAAAGGCGTGGGCGGGTTCGGTTACGACCCCGTGTTCTACCTGCCAGATCAGGATAAGACCATGGCGCAGCTTTCGATGCAGGAGAAGAATCGAATAAGCCATCGAGGCAGGGCGGCGATGGCGGTTCGCAACGTGTTAATCAATAAACAAATGTAAAGTGTTGTAAAGAACTGCTATAATGTAATCGGGAGTAGATTTTCAGGGCGTATACCCCCGATAGGAACGAAGCACAAAGTTGACCGGACTTTTAGATTCATCACAGCGGCCCATCAACTACCTCAGGATATCGGTTACCGACCGCTGCAACCTGCGCTGCATCTACTGCATGCCGCAGGAGGGCGTGGAGCACCTGTCACACGAGGATGTACTGCGCTACGAGGAGATTTTTCAGGTTGCTCAGGCTGCGGCCGCTCTGGGCATGAACAAACTCCGGCTCACCGGGGGGGAGCCGCTGGTGAGGGCGCACCTGGCCCGGCTGGTGGGGATGCTATCCAAAATCGAGGGCATCGATGATATATCGATGACGACCAATGGGGTCCTGTTAGCACAGCATGCCACTGCTCTCAAAGCGGCGGGGCTGAACAGGGTCAATATCAGCCTGGATTCCCTCGACAAAGGGAGATATCGGCAGGTAACCCGGCACGACAGGTTCGCCGATGTCCTCGACGGTTTCGCTGCGGCGCAGGATGTGGGGCTCGACCCGGTCAAGCTGAACATGGTGGTCATCAGGGGGGTGAACGATGATGAGGTGCTAGACTTCGCCCGCCGCACCATCGAAGAAGGTTGGAACGTAAGGTTCATCGAGCAGATGCCTATAGGCGAGGGCAAGAAGCTGTCCTTCGTGCCCACCAGTGAGATCATGGAACGGCTCGGCGTTCTGGGGACACTGGAGCCGTGCCTGCCCAAGCGGGGCAACGGGCCAGCCAAGTATTTCAGGTTCAGCGGGGCATCGGGCACGATAGGGTTCATCAGCCCCATCAGCGAGCATATCTGTTACAACTGCAACCGCATGCGTCTGACGGTGGACGGCAGGCTGCGGCCCTGCCTGATGAGCGATGATGAGGTTGACCTCAGGGAGCCCCTGCGTGGCGGGGCCTCGATCGAGGAGATGAAAGGGCTTATTCAGCAGGCGGTAGCGCGGAAGCCGAGAGGCCACCGCCTGAATGAGGGTGTTTCCCCGACGGGTCGGACGATGAGCCAGGTGGGAGGCTAGATGGAACCGACGAGGATGGTGGATATCAGCGCTAAACAGCCCACCCTGCGGGAGGCGGTGGCCAAAGGTGTTGTGGTGATGAAACCCGATACCCTCTCCATGCTCAGGGAGGGTAAGCTGCCCAAGGGGGAGACGCTCACCGTGGCGCAGGTGGCGGGGATAACGGCGGCAAAGCAAACCTCGCAGCTCATTCCCATGTGCCATCACCTGTCGCTGGATGAGGTGAAGATAGGGTTCGAATTCGTCGATGGCGGCGTGGAGATCACGGCTGGAGTGAAGTGCACCGGCAAGACCGGCGTGGAGATGGAGGCGCTGACGGCGGTGGCGGTGACCGCCCTCACTATCTACGATATGTGCAAGGCGGTGGAGCGCGGCATCAGGATCGGGGATATCCGTCTGGTGCGGAAGAGCGGAGGCAAGAGCGGGGATGTTGTGCTGGAGTAGCGGCCTCGGGAGACATCTTCGAGAATCATCTGGGCGGTTCTAGATTTCTGTGATAAAAAACACAATTCATCTTGATATTACCTGTACTGTATGGTAAACTTACTGCTGGTAATGTTTTAATGGGCTGGGCGGTTGGCTGTGGCTGAATAGAGGGACCTTAGAAGCTTATGAAGCATGAAGCCGAGGATCTGCAGAACAGCGGGCACTCAGAGCCAAAGTCGCAACCCAATAGTAATATAGACAAGATAGAGAAAATGAAGCCCTCTCGCTCAGGGATGAGCCGGAGGACTTTTCTCGGTGTTTCGGCGGCGGCAGCCGGTGCTGTTACCGCAGGTTACGTACTGAAACGCCCTCAATTCAGTCTCGTTGCGCCCCCTGCTACCATCTACGAAGATATCACGGAGGAGTGGATCGCTACCTCCTGCCTCAATTGCCCCACGCGCTGCGCTACCCTGGTGCGGGTGGTCAACGGCCACGCGGTGAGGATAGCCAGCAACCCGTTGTCCATGGTGTCGGATGGCGAGACCTGCCCCCGTTCCCATATCGGCCTGCAGGTACTGTACGATCCCAACCGCGTCGATGGGCCGTTGAAGCGGACAAACTCGCGCAAAGGGAAGGGGATCGACCCGGAGTGGAGGCCTATATCGTGGGGCGAGGCATTAAGCGATATAGGCGCCAGATTGAAGTCCATCCGCGGCGGTGGGCAGCCCCACAAGCTGCTGCTGCTTACGGGGTTGAACAGCACCAGCAACGATGACCTGATCCACCGCTTCGCCAGCGCCTACGGCACGCCGAACATCGTCACCGAGGACGGGCTGGATAACGAGGCCGAGAAGGCCGGCGAGTGGATGGCTGACGGGCATTACACCCACAGCGCTTACGACCTGAAGCATACCAACTACATCCTCTCTTTCGGGGCGGGCATCGTGGAGTCGCAGAAGCCTCTATCCCGCAACCTGAGGATGTGGGGACATATCCGCCGCGAGAGGCCCAATCGGGCGAAGGTGGTTATGATCGACCCCCGCTACTCGGTAACCGCCGCCAAGGCGGACCAGTGGATACCGATCAACCCCGGTACCGACGGCGCGCTGGCTCTGGCTATCGCCAATGTGATTATCGATGAGGGGCTGTATGATGCTTCCTGCGTCGATAACTGGACAACTGGTTTCGATGAGTATAAGGCGCTGGTGCTCAGCGACTACGGCCCGGACCGCGTCGCCGGGATAACGGGGATAGACGCCGATGTCATTCGGCAGGTAGCCAGGGAGTTCGCTCAGACCGGGCCGGCCATCGCCTGGAGGGGGCGCGGCGCCACCTGCTGGCCCAACGGGTCGTATGCCAGCTATGCCATATTCTGTCTCAATGCGCTGGTGGGCAGCATCGATGTGCCCGGCGGGGTGCTGTATCAGGAGAACCCGAACTACAGGGCGATGCCGGAGGTGGTCGAGGACAGCATTGCGCGGGACGGGAAGGCCCAAGCGGCGCTGGACCTGCGGAAGACTCAGAGCTTCCCCGCTGCCAGCGTGGCCACCAACCAGGCGGCGGACTCGATACTGGGCAACAGCCCCTATGCCGTAGAGATGGCGATAGGCTTCAACAGCAATTTCAACATGTCGGCCCCGGGCACCGGCCGGTGGAACAATGCGATGGCGAGTATCCCGTATTATGTCCACGTTTCCTCTGCCCTGAATGAGACGGCCGATTACGCCGATATCGTATTGCCGGCCTGCACCCTGCTGGAGGACTGGGCGTACGAGCAGTGTCCGCCGGGGTCGGGATTCACCGAGCTGAAGATCAAACAGCCGGCGGTGCAGGCGTTGCATGATTCCAAACCGATGGGGGATATCGTCTTCGATCTGGCACGGCAGGTGGGCGGCAACGTAGCGGAGTCGTTCTCCGGCATGGGGGATAGCGCCGAAGGCTTCGTCAGGTTCCGGACCGAGGACCTCATACCGTGGGACGAGTTCCGGCAGAAGGGCGTGTGGGTCGGCCCGGACTATGAATACTATAAATACGACAGGGTTTTCGCTACGCCCTCGGGCAAGTTCGAGTTCCGCTCGGGCAATATGGAGGCGTTGCTGCGCGGTGCAGGAACGGCGGTCGGAGATCTGGATTGTCTGCCGCACTACCGGGATGTCGAGTTCATGGGCAGCGAAGGGGAGTATCCTTACGTATTGGCGACTTATCACCCGCTGATGGATATCGAGAACGGCAACCAGAACTACCCTTGGGCACAGGAGATATACATGGTGATGCACGGGCAGGGGTGGGACAACTTCGTGGAGATGAACCGGAAGACGGCCCATGAGCTTGGCATTAAAGACTTGGCCTGGGTGTGGGTCGAATCGCGCTTCGGCAAACTCAAGGCCAGGGCGCGGGTCTTCGAGGGGATTCACCCCGGTGTGGTGGCCATCGCGTGCGGTCAGGGCCACTACAGCTGCGGGCAATGGGCGGACGGCATAGGTGTCAACCCCAACGATATCATCGGCGTGGATTACGACAGGACGAGCGGCCAGTCGGCGTTCTTCAATACCAGGGTAAGAGTATACAGGGCATGAGGCGATAGATGGCTAGATGGGGAATGGTCATAGACCTGGACAAATGTACCGGATGCCAGGCGTGTACCGTCGCGTGTAAAGAGGAGAACAACGTGCCGCACGGCTCCCCTCAGGAGAACGCGCGGAGGACGGCGCCGTACTGGAACAAGGTGATCGCCGCCAGCCACGGCGAGTATCCATCGGTGAACACCGAGATGATACCGATGCCCTGCATGCACTGTGATAACCCTCCCTGCGTTCAGGTCTGCCCTGCCAAGGCGACCTACCGCCGGGAGGACGGCATCATCATGCAGAACTTCCGCCGATGCATCGGCTGCAAGTACTGCATCGCCGCCTGCCCCTATGGTGTGAGGAGCTACAACTACAAGGACCAGGAGGAGAAGGAGTACCATCGCCCCGATCCTCCCCTCGATCGGACTCTTATCGGCCCGTGGCCCTTCCCCAGGCGGACGCACGGGGTGGTGGAGAAATGCACCTTCTGCTACCACCGCATAGAGGAAGGGATCAGGGACGGCAAGGTTATCGGTGTTGACGTGGTGCCCGCCTGTGTCGAGGCCTGCCCAACCAAGGCGAGGACATTCGGAGACCTGGATGATCCCGACAGCGGCGTTTCGCAGCTGCTGAAAACCAGGGGCTCGTTCCGGCTGCGGGAAAGCATGGGTACCGAGCCCAAGGTGTACTATCTGGCTAAATAAGAGAAGCTTGTGAACCTTAATTTTGTAAGCATTCAGGGAAGGTCGAGGAACTACCGCATAGCGGTCGCCGTCCTCGCCGTCCTGTCGCTCATCGGGCTGGCCTGCTTCGCCCTTTCCTATGTCCAGGGCCATCAGACATTCGGCGGCAGTAATACCATACCCTGGGGCATGCCGGTGACGCTGCTGATCTACCTCATCGGGCTCAGCGCCGGCTCTCTAATCCTCTCCACGCTGACCTACGTCTTCGGCAAGGAGGAGTACAAGCCGATAGCCCGGGTGGCGGTGCTGCTGGCGATAGTACTCATTATCGGTGCCATGATCGCCATCATCGCAGACCTGGGCCGTCCCGAGAAGTTCTGGCGGCTGTTCATGTTCTTCTACCTTAACAATATGACATCCATGTTCGCCATCAACGGTGTGCTCTACGGCGGCTATCTGGTCATCAGCGTGGTGTATCTGGGGATTATATTATCCGGCAACCAGAAGTTATGTAAACGAATGGGCATACTGGCCATCAGCTGGGCAGCCCTGGTGCACATGGGCACGGGGGCGATCTTCGGCTTCATCGCCGCCAGGGAGGCGTGGTTCTCCCCCATCAAGCCCCTGGAGTTCCTCGCTGCGGCGGTGACGTCGGGTCTGGCGCTGTTGATAGTGGCAACGGTGTTGACCCTCAAGTCCACCGGCAGGGACGTGAGGAAGGACATGATAACCTCGCTGGGTCGGTTGCTGGTGGTCTTCATCGCCATACTCGTCGGCCTGATCCTGATAGACAAGCTGACACATGTATATTCGCCGCACCGTGAGGCGACCATGTTCCTGCTCACCGGCAAGTTCAGCTGGATCTTCTGGGCTTTCCAGATAGGGCTGGTGGCGGTGGTGCCGCTGACGATACTGCTCAACCCGCGCCTGAAGAAATCTCTCAAGTGGGTCTTCATCGCTGCGGCTTCGGTGGTGGTCGGCATATTCTTCGAACGTTACTACCTGGTGATACCGGGGGCGGCCTATCCGCAACACTACTACCCGGGTCATATAGAGGGGGTGTACGGGGCGGTGGGCAGTTTCTCGCTGACGTTCGTCGAGATATTCCTGGGCATAGGCATAATCTCTTTCATTACGCTGTTATTCCTCCTCGGTTTGAAGTACATGGCTGTGCTTCCGGAGAAGACTGAGGAGGAGAAGGCCACCGCCAAGCTTAAGAAGGCGCCGCCGGAGGCGGCCGCCCCGGCTGAAGCGGCAGCACAGGCTGAGGCCGAACCTCAGGCGGAGCCAGATGCCGGAGGCTCTGAGCCGGCTGAGGCACCACCTGAGGAAAGCGAGCAGGCGGAGGCCACTGTACCAACGGAAGAAACATCCGAGGAATCGGATAAGCCTGCGGAGGGCGGGTAAGGTAACTGGAGAGCTGTTTTAAGTTGATAGAGAGATTGCTGGACGGAATAATCCTGTGCCGGTGCCGCGGTCGGGTGACCGACAAGGTGGACATGGACCATATTGTTCAGTTCGTCGGCAAGGTGGCTCCTGATTTGCGCCTGGTTATCGGTGATGACCTGTGCCAGCCGCAGGTGCTCAAGCGCGTTGCGGCAGAGGCAGGGCTGCGCCCGGTGGTGATAGGTGCCTGTTCCGAGATTAGGCCGCGGCTGCGAATCTGGGAAGATGAGGGCGGATCCGCCATCAGCCCGTTTGCATCGAGGGTGCTGCCGCTGATGGAGGAGTCGGATGCCGGTTACTCCATAGAGGACGCTACGCAGCGGGCGGAACTGCTGCTGTGGGCGCAGATCATGAGAGCAAGAGGCTTCAAGGGGGTTTCGCCGCAGAACCTCAAGACATGTATCGATAGACCCGCCGGGGAGATCAGCAGGCGTGAGCTGACCGCGAAGCTGCTTCCACAGTATAAAATCGTTCCGTCGATCGACACCTCGCTATGCAGCGGCAGCTTCAAGTGCAGCCTGTGCCGGGATGCATGCCCCTTCGGCGCGATAACGGTCGAGGATGATATAGTGGATATCGCTCGGGACACCTGCTCGGGGTGCGGGGCCTGCGTAGCGGTATGCCCTCGCGGGGCGGTATCGTATCCCACCTTTGCCCTCGACGAGATCGACAGGGAACTGCAGGGGCTGCTGATGTGCCGCGACGTGCATCTGGGGTCCCGCATAATCGCTTTCACCGATGGGGGGTTCGGCTATGCGAAGGGCGGCGACGGAAGGTCGCAATTCCCGCTGAATGTGCTGCCGGTGAAGCTGCCATCGCTATCTATGGCCTCCCCCCTGCTGATGCTGCGCGCCCTGGCTATGGGGGCGCAGGGGCTGGGCCTGGTTCATAGCGGTGAGGTAGGGGACAGCGGTATCGAGAAAGGGTTATGGCGAGGGCATGTAGAGTTCGTGCAGGCACTGCTTGACCTGTGGGGTATCGGAGGGCAAAGGGTTAAGGTGTTTGAGGTTGCCGAAGATAATAAGGATACGGTTCAGCTTGAATTGGCACTCTTTGCCGCCGAGATAGCGGGCTTGACGACGGCACCGTTTGCGGATGATGGTCGCGATGCGTCCCCCATCGAGGGGCTGCAGCTACACGAGTTGATCGAAGGCATGGAAGGCAGATTGTCGCGACATTCGCAAGGGACGGTAACGGCCGGGGTCGTGCCCTTCGGCATGGTCGAACTCGATAGCGGGAAATGCACCGGCTGCGGCCTGTGCGCCCTCAATTGCCCCACGGACGCTATGACGGTTATAACCGATGACGGCTGCGACGGCTATAGCATATCCTTTAAATATGATCTGTGTGTCGGTTGCGGGGTATGCGTGAATACCTGCCCCGAGGGGTGCCTGGGGCTGGAGAAAGTGCTGGCGTTGAGCGAGATGGGCGCCGGTTCAACCGTGCTTTTCGAAGAAAGTTTCATTAAATGCCATCGGTGCGGCAGGAATGTTGCGCCAAGGTCGATGATGGAGAGGATAAAGGCCCGGCTGCAGGACACGGGCGGCGGCGAGGGCGAGTGGACCGAACTCTGTCCCGACTGCCGGCTCAGTGTTCAGTTGCAGAGGTCACGGTGATATATGGATGCCTTCCTTAGGGTAATAGCGGTTATCATCGAGGTGCTCATACTGGGGGCCGTGTTCTATTTCATGATCGGCGGGGTGCGTCTGATACTGTTCGACCTCGGGGTGAGGAAACAGTACTCGAAGGTGATAACGGCGTTGCTTATCGCTGTGGGCTGTCTGGTCACGGTATTCCTGATATCTCACCTATCGACCTTTTACCCGTCGATATAGGCGTAAGCGTAGGAGTGGACACCTTGAAATATCGGTTGATGAGAGAGTTCTCGATGGAAGGATTGCGGGCCGTTCGCCGTCAGTTGATTCAGGGGGAATGCCTTGCGTGAGCTTTTCTGGGCAGATCAATTAGTATACATACAGGAGATATTCAAGCCGGTCATCATCAGCGCGGTTATCCTGTTCGTGGTGCTGGTGGCGCTGCTGGCCTTCGGCCTGTTTCGCTATTACAGGCTGTGCGGCATGGGGACGAAAGAGAATCGCTTCGACCACATATGGCTCAGGCTGAAGACGACAATCGGCGTCGCATTCGCCCACGTACGCCTGTTGAACGAGGCCTACCCCGGGATAATGCACTTCCTCATCTTCTGGGGCAGCGGCTTGTTCGTCACCGGCAAGATAATCAGGCTGTTCTCCTATGCGGTTGAGATAAGCAACCCTCCGCAGGCGGTATTCCTCTATTCCTCTTGGATATCCGAGTTCGGCGCGATTCTGATCATTATCGGCGGCTTGATAGCCGTATATCGTCGCTACATCGCCAAGCCCGACCGCCTGGACACGCAGCCGGACGACACCCTGGTTTTCGGCTGGGTGTTCGTGATACTGCTTACCGGTTTCATGGCCAAGGGCTACCGCATAGCGGTGACCGATGTGGGCAGCCCCACCGATTGGGCTACCTGGTCGCCCATTGGCTACCTCTTCTCGTACTTATTCCCCACGTTCGCAGACCAGGCCCACAACGAGATACTGATATGGCACCGGGCATTGATCCACACCGTGCCCGCCTTCGTATTCCTGGCCTACGTGCTGGTCAACCGTTCTCGGATGCAGCACGTCTTGCTCTCGCCGCTCAACGTGTTCTTTCGCTCGCTGAAACCGAAAGGCGCGCTGGTGCCCGTCGATTTGGAGGAGGCGGAGACCTTCGGGGTGGACAAGATAAGCGGTTTCACCTGGAAGCAACTGATGGACCTAGCGGCATGTACCAGGTGCGGCCGCTGCCAGGACAACTGCCCGGCCTACCTCAGCGGCAAGGCGCTCTCACCCAAGAAGATCATCCAGGACATGAAGGAGCACTGGTATGATGTAGGTCCCAACGTGTTCGATCTGTTCCGCAGGAAGGGCCAAAATGGTGCCGGCGATTCGGGGCCATCTCTTATCGGTGATGCCATAACACAGGAGGTTATCTGGGATTGCACCACATGCGGCGCGTGCCAGGAGGCATGTCCGGTCTACATAGAGCATATCAATAAGGTAGTCGACATGCGCCGCAACCTGGTGCTGGAACAGGCCGAGATGCCGGAGACCGCGGAGATGGCGCTGCGCTGCATCGAGGAGCGGGGGCACACCTGCAAGGGCACCACCGCCTGCCGCGTGGACTGGTGCGCCGACATCGAGGGCGCCACGCTGATGTCCGAGGACAGCGACGTCGAGATACTGTATTACGTGGGCTGCTCCGCCGCGCTCGAGGATCGGAATATGAAGGTGTCCGCTGCCTTCGGCAAGATACTTCAGGCGGCGGGGGTCAAATTCGGCATCCTCGGTGAGGAGGAGAGCTGTTGCGGCGATCCCGCCCGCCGCATGGGCAATGAATACCTGTTCCAGCTGCAGGCGATGAAGAATATAGAGACCTTCAAACGCTACGGGGTGAAGAGGATAGTGGTTACCTGCCCCCACGGCTATAACATGCTCAAGAATGAGTATCCGCAGTTCGAGGGCCAGTTCGAGGTAATCCACCATTCTCAGTATATCGCCGAGCTGATACAGCAGGGCCGGCTGCGGTTGAAGAACGACATCGCGGAGAGGATCACCTATCACGATGCGTGTTACCTCGGCCGCCACAACGGCGTCTATGATGAGCCGCGGAAGGTGGTTCAGTCGCTGCCCGGCGTAAGCTTCGGCGAGATGACCCGCAACCGCAACCGCAGCTTCTGTTGCGGCGCCGGCGGGGGGCATATGTGGATCGAGGAGACCGCCGGCACCAGGATCAACGAGCTGCGCACGGAGCAGGCGCTCGATACCAAGTCGAGCATCCTGGCTACCGCCTGTCCCTTCTGCCTCCAGATGTTCGAGGACGGCATCAAGGCCAAGGGGGCAGAGGAGAGCATCAGGGCGCTGGACATTGCCGAGCTGGTGGCGCAGGCGATCGAGGATAAGGCTCCGGCAACGGCAACGCCGGCCCCAAAAGAGGAGCCGCCTGCAGTTGAGCCTGCCAAGGAGGAATCACCTGCGGAAGTGGAGTCAACTAAAGAGGAGCCGTCGCAACAGGAAGCTCCTTCTGGGGAGTCAGCACAGTCTGACAAGCCTCAGGAATAACTGTTCGCTCTGATCGATGCGAGAGGGCCTCGAGTACCCAAGTCGGGGCCCTTCTTCTATTTAGCTTGCTATTTGCCGCTGAATGGCGGGTAGTCATCGGTCAGCAGCATAATGTAGGCGTTGACCCGCATCTGCCAGCGGATGAATCCTACGACGAAGTCGAACATCCCCTTGGGATAATTGCCGGTGAAGAGGATAACCCAGAAGGCGATGAACGTTACGAATGCAGCCCCGATTCCATAAAGCCATAATGCCAGTCCGTGAGGTATGCCCAAATAGAGCCACCCGAAGAGTACCTTCAGCAGCAATAAGAATCTGGATAGTTGTGGCGGGTGATCGATTTTCATCCTGGCCGGGTATTTAGACATCGTAAGTTCCTCCTTTTCTGTTGGTTATCGGAAGTTACTACATCCGGTCCCTTTTGTCAAGCATGAAAGGCATGTTTCTTAAAGGAAAAGAGGCAGTCTTAGCGACTGCCTCTTATGCCGTTTGAAAGGGCTAGCTTATTACGATTTACCGCTGTGTTGCTCTCTCAGCACTCGTTTCAGTATTTTACCGGTGCTGGTACGGGGCAGCTCATCGATGAACTCCACATAGCGCGGCCTCTTGAAGCTGGCCAGCTCCTTGCGGCAGTGCTCCGATATCTCCTCTTCGGTGGCGGTCATGCCCTTCTTCAGCACCACCACCGCTTTGACCTCCTGCCCCCATTCCGGGTCGGGCACCCCGATGACAGCCACCTCATCGACAGCGGGATGGGTGTAGATGGCGTTCTCTACCTCCTCCGGCGATATGTTCTCCCCGGCCCTGATTATCAGGTCGTCGCCGCGTCCGGCGAGGAAGATGTAGCCGTCCTCGTCCATATAGCCCATGTCCCCGGTGCGCAGCCAGCCGTCGGTGGTGAGGGTCTTCGCCGTCTTCTCGGCGTCCTTCCAGTAGCCGCCCATCACCCGTGGACCTTTGGCCACGATCTCGCCGGGCTCCCCGCGGGGCATCTCCTTGCCGTCCTCGCCCACGATCTTTATCTCCACATCGGGCATCGGCCTGCCGATGGAGGAGGTAAGCCTCTTGAGCTTCTTTTCCTTTTCCTCCTCCGTTCCATCGATCTTATGGTCTTCAGGCCCCAGTGCGGTTATGGTGGATGCCGTCTCGGTCTGTCCGAAGGCATTGATGAAGCTGGCGCCGGGGAACAGCTCGATGGCCTTCTTGATCACCTCCAGCGGCATGGGGGCCGCCCCGTAGGTTATCACCCGCAGGCTGGAGAGGTCATACTTGCCGAAGTCGGGGTGGTCCACGATGCGCTTCAGCATGGTGGGCACCAGCATCGCCCGATTGACCTTCTCCTGATGCGCCATTTCCAGCCACTCGTCGGTGTCGAACTGCCTCATCATCGCTATGCACCTGCCGCCATAGGTAGCCGCCAGCATCGCCTGGATGCCTGCCACATGGTACAGGGGCATGGTCAGCAGGTTAGTCTCATCCACATCGGGGTCCACCGGATTTACGTTCTCCAGCATGTAGACGCTGAAGCTTTTATGTGGGAGGGGTACTCCCTTGGGCAGGCCGGTTGTGCCGGCGGTATACATCAGGATGGTGATGTCATCATCGGCGATATCAGTGAAAACGTCTTCGGGAGAGGCATTGGCCAGCAGCTCCTCATAGTCCAGCAGGCCCTCGACGCCACCCTCGATGCAGATAAAGTGCTTAATGTTGGGAAGCTCCTTGCTCATTTCCTTCGCCATATCGGCGTAACGCTTTCCGAGCAGCAGCACCTGTGCCTCAGAGTGCTTGAGCATATGGGTCAACTCGTTCTGCTTGGCCCTGAAGTTTAGCGGCACGAATATCGCGCCCAGCTTTGCCGTAGCGTAGTACGCCTCCACGTACTCATTGCAGTTCACCTGCAGGATGGCGATACGGTCGCCTTTGCCTATACCCAGCCCCGCCAGCGCGTTAGCCAGCCGGTTAGACCGTTCGTTCAAATCACTGAAACTGAATCGCTTGCCTTCAAAGACGATAGCTGTCCTGTCGGGGACTATGGCATTGGTTATCATTAGAAATTCCGCGGTATTCAATCCTTCCTCCTTTTAAAGTGGCTACTTACTCCTGCTGGCTTGGCTCCGGCTCCGGTTTGGGCAGTTTAGCCTTAACGCGTTCTATAATCCGGGGGAGTATCTGTCCCACGGTGGTGGTGTTGAACAGGACATCGGCTTTGTCATCCAGGGACGCAGCCCCCATATTGATGGTTATCAGTTTGGCGCCGGCTTCTATGGCGTGGATCGGCATGTCGGCCGCGGGGTAGACCATCAGGGATGAGCCCAGAAGCATGAACAGGTCGCAGTTCCTCGAGTGCTGCTCCGCCTCGGCGATCTCTTTGGCCGGTGGGGTCTCCCCGAAGGCCACCGTCGCCGACCTAAGCATGCCGCCGCACTCGCACATGGACTGCTCCGCCTCTCCGGCCCCCAGCTTCTTGGCGACATCCAGCATATCGTATATCTTGCCGCAGTTAAGGCACTTCAGCCGCCTGAGCGAACCGTGCAGCTCTATGACCTTCTCGTTGGGGACACCTGCCTTCTGGTGCAGCCCGTCGACATTCTGCGTTATCACGCAGTCCAGCTTGCCCATCTTGTCCAGCTCGGCGATAGAGTAGTGGGCCGGGTTGGGTTCAGCCATATCTATCATGCGGAACATGTTCCACGTCTGCCAGCTCCTTCTGCGAGCAGCCGGATCCCCCTGGAACTTGGGGAATGCGGTCGCGGCGGCGGCGCCTGACCCCGGTGTGGTCATACTCCGCACATCCGGCATCCGCGAATCCGCGCTCACTCCAGCGCCGGTGAATACCACTATCTGCTGAGCGCTGATGATCAGCTCAACCGTCTGCTGGATCAGTTCCTCTTTAGTCGCCATACTGCGGTTCTCTTAAAGATATAGCTGCTAACCGGTATCCATTCACCGCTGTCGTCACGATGCTGAGCGTCTGACGGCAACAGCGGTCCTTCTCTCCAGTGCCAGCCCGTCCTCCAGGGCGAGGTCGAGCCCCTGCTTCACCGCCCGCTTGGCAGATCTGACGGCAAAAGGGTCGCGGCCCGCAATCCCCAGCGCCATCGCCTCGGCGGCGGGCAACAGCTCTTTCCGGCTGACCACTCTATTCACTAGGCCGATGCGCAGGGCTTCCCCGGCATCGATCCGCTCGCCGGTTATCAGCATCTTGATGGCTGTCCCCGTCCTCACCGCGCGTGGCAGCGTCTGTGTGCCCCCGGCGGCGGGAATCATGCCCAGCGTGGCCTCGGGGAGCCCGAATACGGCGTCATCGGACGCTATGCGAATATCGCAGAACAGGGCCAGTTCCATGCCCGAGCCGAACACATACCCGTGAACTGCCGCGATAAGCGGTTGCTCTAAACTCGCCATCAATCCCCAAACGTCGCGTTCCCACCTCACCTGCCGCGCGATGACAGGCGATGGCGCAGTGCCGAACTCGGTCAGATCGGCGCCGACACAGAAAGCGCGATCGCCGGCACCCCTGATGATAACAGCCAGCACATCCGCATCGTCCCTGACGGCGGTAAACGCTTGATAGAGCTCATCACGCATCTGCACATTGTAACGGTTCAACACATCTGGTCGATTCAGGGTGATACAAGCGATACCGTCACACTTGCTGTAGTCGATGGCTGCAAAGCCGTACATCTCTATTTGATTTACCCCTGTGTGCGTCTATATTTTACCACAACGCTGATGAAAACATCAGGTGCAAACCAAGTTGTATCATATGATTCATAAATAGTCAACTTTGGTTCCCGCCGTATGCTTCATTTCCCCTTGAAATGCGGCGCCCTCTTCTCCAGAAAGGCCCTGATCCCCTCCATCCTGTCATCGGTGGTCTGTATCAGGAAATACAGGTCTGCCTCCAGGCGCAGCCCCTGCTCCAGCGTGAGGTCCATCCCCTTATTTACCGCCTCCTTGACGTATCTCAGGGCGATGGGGGCGTAGCCGCTGATCTGCGAGGCCAGCTTTTCAACCTCCGTCGATAATTCGCCTGACGAGACGACCTCGGTCACCAGCCCTATTCGCAGCGCCTCCTGCGCGTCTATCGGCTCGGCGGTCAGTATCAGTTCTAGCGCCTTGCTTGGCCCAACGATGCGGGGGAGTCGCTGCGTGCCGCCGGCGCTGGGTATGGCTCCGCCTGCGATTTGGGGGAGGCAAAACCGGGACCGCTTGGTCGCGATCCTTATGTCGCACGCCAGCGCCAGCTCAAGACCCTCTCCGAGGGCGTTGCCATCGATAGCGGCGATGGTCACCTTATCTATAGAGGCGATGGCCTGTGCGGCCACATAGCCCGCATCGGGTTCCTGGGGGTCGCTGCCCGAACAGAAGTTGTCCCCCTCGCTGCTCAGTATCAACACATTAAGCTCGTCATCCTGGCTGGCTGCATCACACGCATCCGCTAACTCCCGGCTCATCTGCATGGTCAGTTCGTCGCCTTTATGTGGACGATTCAGGGTTATATATCCTGCCCGCCCCATTTTATTATAAGTAATGGTCTGGTACCGCATAATTTCACTCTGATATAGGAAGACCACTGCCGATGATAACCAAGTGGGTGTGTGGTGTCAAGGCTAAAGCTGGACAAGGGTGAAGCTGACGAAATATAATGTGAGGGTCATGCCTTGTAACAAAGTCCATGGAGGGACGATTGGTATCCCCCGATTCGCTTGAGGTCCTGATAACCGAGGAAGAGGTCGGGCGGCTGGTGAAGAGACTGGCGAGGGAGATCAGCGAGGACTTCCGCGATAAATACCCGCTGCTGCTGGGTATATTGAAAGGCTCCTTCGTCTTCATGGCCGACCTGGTGCGTCTCATCGAGATCCCGGTAGAGGTGGATTTCATCCGCCTTTCGAGCTACGGCTCGGCGAAGGTGAGCTCAGGCAAGGTGCGTGTGGTGCATGGACTGAACTCCGAGGTCAAGGGCAGAGATATCGTCATCATCGATGACATCGTAGACACAGGCCTGGCCACAAGTTTCGTGATAGGCTATCTGCGCAGGCGGAAGCCGGCATCGGTGCGCGTATGCGCCCTGCTCGATAAGCCCACCCGGAGGAAAGTGGATGTGCCCATCGATTACCTGGGAGTAAAGATACCGGACAGATTCGTGGTGGGGTACGGCCTGGATTGCGACGAGAGATTCCGGGATCTGCCCGACATACGTGTAGTTGAGGATTAGATGGCTATGGTCGATATCAAACGTTTGATATCTGTGGCGAAGGGGGACTCCCCGGCCGATCTGATCCTGGCACATGCCAAAATCGTGAACACCCTCAGCGGCGATATCGAGGAAGGGGATGTCGCTGTCTGCCAGGGCGTAGTGGCCGGCATCGGCGATTACCGGGACGCCGATCGAGTCGTCGACATCCGGGGCAGATACATCGTCCCCGGCCTCATCGACGGGCATATCCACCCGGAGAGCTCCATGCTGCATATCGCCCGCTATGCGGAGGCGGTGGTGCCCCGCGGCGTCTCGGCGATCGTCACCGACCTGCACGAGATCTCCAATGTCACCGGACTGGATGGTGCAAGGTACGTGATAGACTGTGCCGAATCGCTGCCGCTGGACCTCCATTTCATGGTGCCCTCCTGCGTGCCGGCGACCCATTTGGAGACTGCGGGCGCTGAACTGACTGCCGATGATATCGCCGCCGCCCTGTCGTGGCAGGAGACCATCGGGCTCGGGGAGATGATGAACTTCCCCGGCGTGCTTTTTGCCGATGACAGCGTGATTGCCAAGATCGAGGCGGCCCGCGGGCGGGTGATCGACGGGCACGCTCCGGGGGTGAGCGGCAGGGACCTCAACGCCTATATCGCCTGCGGGATCGGCTCCGACCATGAGTGCACCGTGCTGGCGGAGGCGGAGGAGAAGCTGCAGCGGGGGATGCACATCATGATCCGTGAAGGCTCCTCGGAGAAGAACCTGGAGGCGCTCCTGCCCATGGTCACCGATAAGACCTACAGCAGGTGCATGTTCGTGGTCGATGACAGGAGCTGCGCCGACCTGCTGCGTGACGGCGACATCGACGCCGTGGTGCGCAAGGCGATCGCACTGGGCCTGGAGCCGGTGCGCGCTATACAGATGGCGACTATAAACACCGCCAACTATTTCAGGCTGGCGCGAGTCGGGGCGATCGCGCCGGGCTATTTCGCGAACATGATTGTGACCGCCGACCTGACCGGCCTCGAGGCCGAGCAGGTGTACTACCACGGCAGTATGGTGGCCGAGCACGGCGCGCCGTTGTTTGCCCCATCGATCCTGCGGAGCGAGGAGATAGCCCATACCATGAATGTCAAGCCCTTCACTATGGAGGCGCTGATGATGCCGTCGAGCATGCAGGGGCGACCCGTTATCGGCGTTGTTCCCGACCAGATAGTGACCAAACGCCTGGATGTGAAGGCCAGGGTGGAGAACGACTGTGTGGTCGCTGATGTGGAGCGGGATATCCTCAAGCTGGCGGTGGTTGAGCGGCACAGGGCCAGCGGCAATATAGGGCTGGGGCTGGTGAAAGGGATCGGCCTGAAGAGTGGGGCGCTGGCCTCCTCGATAGCCCACGACTCGCACAACATCGTCGCTGTCGGAACCAACGATAGCGACTTATATGCAGCTATAAAAGAGGTCGAGAGGATGGGAGGGGGGCTGGCGGTTGCCGCCGGGGGCGATATCGTCGCTTCGCTGCCGCTGCCCGTTGCCAGCCTGCTGTCGGACAGGCCGCTGCAGGATGTGGTGGACAGGTTCGAGGGCCTCAAGAAGGCGGCGGTGGGGCTAGGTGCTAAGCTCGGCGATCCGTTCGCCACGCTTTCCTTCCTCGCCCTGCCGGTCATCCCCGAGCTGCGGCTCACCGACAAGGGGCTGGTGGACGTGATGCAGTTCAAGGTGCTGGAATGAGCGGGCCTGCCGACGTGAAGGCAGTGGAGTGGGTTGACGGCAGGGTAAGGATAATCGACCAGACCAGACTGCCGGATGAGGAAATATACCCGGAGTACGCCGATTACCGGGACTTGGCCGCGGCCATCAGGGAATTGAAGGTACGAGGCGCACCCGCCATCGGCATCGCCGCCGCCTACGGTCTGGCGCTGGGCGCCCAGGCAATAGAGGCGGGCTCCAAGCAGGAGTTCCTCAATAAACTGCATCCCATATCGGAAGAGCTGGCAGGCACCAGGCCGACGGCGGTGAACCTCTTCTGGGCGCTGCGCCGCATGATGGATGTTGCGGAGGCGGGTGACAGCGTAGATCGGATTAAGGCCTCTCTCATCGAAGAGGCGCGCAGGATAGACGCCGAGGATGAGGTGGCAGAGCGCCGGATGAGCAGACACGGTGCAGCGCTGATCGCGGATGGTTTCACCGTTATCACCCACTGCAACACCGGGGCCCTGGCAGCGGGTTACGGCACGGCGCTGGGTGTAGTCAGGGCGGCATGGGATAGCGGTAAAAAGGTGAGGGTTTTCGTCTCCGAGACCCGCCCATTGATGCAGGGGGCGAGGCTCACCGCCTGGGAGCTGCAGAAATACGGCATACCGTTCACGCTCATCGCCGATACCATGACAGGGCATTTCCTGCGTTCGGGAGCTATCGACTGTGCGATCGTGGGGGCCGACAGAATAGCAGCGAACGGGGATGTGGCCAACAAGATAGGCACATACAACCTCGCCGTGCTGGCCATGGAGAACGGTGTCCCCTTCTACGTCGCCGCCCCGACCAGCACGCTGGACCTCGCTATAAGTTCGGGGGACGATATACCTATCGAGGAGCGGGACGCTGCAGAGGTGACACATATCAAGGGTGTTCGCATCGCACCCCAGGGCGTGGCTGTGGCCAACCCCGCATTCGATGTTACCCCCCACCGCTACATATCTGCTATAATTACGGAATCGGGGATCGTTCGCCAGCCGTATATCGAGGGCCTGCGCGAGCTGGCAATTAGAAAAGAATGATAGTAGAAAGGGTTAATTATGCCTGAGGCTAAGATCGGCGTTATCGGGGGCAGCGGCCTGTATGAAATGGAGGGACTGACCGGCGTCGATGAGGTAATGGTTCAAACGCCGTTCGGCGAGCCCAGCGACGCTATAGTCGTCGGCGACCTCGAAGGCAAGACCATCGCCTTCCTCCCCCGCCACGGACGCGGGCACCGCTTCACCCCCAGCGAGTTGCCGGTGCGGGCCAACATCTATGCCCTGAAGTCGCTGGGCGTGGAGTGGGTCATCTCGGTCAACGCGGTAGGCAGCCTCAAGGAGGACGTCCACCCGCTGGATATCGTGATCCCCGATCAGCTCATCGACCGTACCAAGAGCCGGGCGAACAGCTTCTTCGATGGCATGGGGCTGGTGGCACACCTGCCGTTCGCTGAGCCGTTCTGCCCGGTGCTAAGCGATATACTTCACCGCGCCGCCGTCGATGCGGGGGCCAGCGTACATAAGGGCGGTACCTATGTAGTGATGGAGGGGCCGTTCTTCTCCACCAAGGCCGAGTCCAAGCTGTATCGCTCGTGGGGAGGCAGCATCATCGGCATGACCGCGCTGCCCGAGGCCAAGCTGGCGCGGGAGGCCGAGATGTGCTACGCGACCATCGCCTGCGTTACCGACTACGATACCTGGCATGAGACCGAGGAGTCGGTGAATATCGAGATGGCGGTGGCCAACCTGCAGAAGAATGTGAATACGGCCAGGAGGATCATCGGGATGGCGGCGGAGCGCATCCCGCAGGGACGGGGGTGTGTATGCGCCAGCGCGCTCGACTCCAACATCCTCACCGACCCGCAGCGGATCCCCGAGCGCACCAAGCGGGACCTCTCACTCCTTATCGGGAAATACGTGAAATAGTGGTAGAGTCAAACGGATTCAAGCTCAGCGGCCTGCCGACGATGATAGGCAGCATGCCGCACATCGACCCTCAGCGGGCATGTTCCATCATCGCCAAGTACCTGCCTGAGATACCTGCTTGGCCACAGCTGCCGAGGCGCTCTTTCCTGGAGAATATGTATGCCCAGTACAGCGAGGGTTTTCCCGGCATCACTATAGAGAACGAGCGGATATATGTCGATCGCACCAGGGATCTGGATGCCCCGCTGCATGGGCTGTACACCGCCTACCTGAACGATGACGTCGAGGGCTACGCTATCGACGGGGAGTACGCTGCCGGGCTCTACAGCTTCCTCGATATGGAGCTTGGATCCGTCCGGGCGGTAAAGGGGCAGGTGACCGGTCCGGTAACTTGGGGGCTCGCCGTCACCGACCAGGATCGGCGCCCCGTCCTCTACGATGAGACGCTGGCGGATGCCGTTGCCAAGCACCTGCACCTTAAAGCAGCGTGGCAGGAATCGGCACTTGCCCGCAGGGCACAGGCCACCATTATATTCGTCGATGAGCCGTACATGTCCTCTGTCGGGTCGGCCTTCGTCTCCGTCTCCCGGGATCAGGTGATCAACCTGCTCAGCGAGGTGTTCGCCGGGATCGGCGGACTGAAGGGGGTGCACTGCTGCGGCAACACCGACTGGTCGATGCTGCTGGCCACACCCCTCGACATCCTGAACTTTGATGCCTATAATTATGGATACACCCTTGCGCTTTACCCCGAAGAGGTTAAATCGTTTCTCGACCGCGGTGGAGTGATTGCATGGGGCATAGTGCCCCGTGACGAGGGCGACCTGATGGGTGAGATGGTCAACGGGATAATAGACCGTCTGGAGGCGGAAATGAGCGCGCTTGAGCGGAAGGGGGCCAGTCCCGCCCGGTTGAAACGGCAGTGTCTGTTGACCCCTTCATGCGGGCTGGAGCCGGCCTCCGAGGAGGCGGCGGAGTGGGCCCTCGAGTTGCTGGCGGGTGTCTCCAGGGAATACAGGCGAAGATACATAAGAGAGGAATGAAGGGTTGGAGTGCAATATAGAGGCCAACAAGGCACAGTGCCCCTGCACCTATGAGCCCTGCTCGCGCAAGGGCAAGTGCTGCGAGTGTATCCGATATCATCAGCGGCTGGGGGAGCTGCCGGGGTGCCTGTTCCCGCCGGAGGTGGAGAGAACCTACGATCGTTCTATCGAGCGTTTTGTAAGGCTTCATAGCCAGGGTCAGTGAGCCGTTTTTTTTTAAGTATGGACTATGAAATGTCGCCACCTTCATGGTGATGAGAGCGAACCGGGATAGCGTGCTGGAGCGGTTGGTGTGCTGGACAAATCAGTGACAGGACGGAGTGAGAATATAAGTTGACACAGAACGCAGCTAGCGATGGGGACAGGCTCAACGTACTGGTTGTGGGCTCAATTGCCCTGGATACTATAGAGACGCCTTTGGGCAAGGTCGCAGATGTCCTGGGCGGTTCCGCGGTATATTTTGCCACCGCAGCCAGCATCTACACCCACGTTAAGCTGGTGGGCGTTGCCGGCACCGATTTCCCCAGGGAGCATTTCGATTTTCTATCGCAACGCGGGGTGGATATCGAGGGTCTGGAAGTAGTGGAGGGCGAGACCTTCCGCTGGGTCGGGCGCTATGATTATGAACGCAACGTGACCGAGACCCTGGATACCCGGCTCAATGTGTTCGCCAATTTCCACCCGACCCTGCCTGACAGCTACAAGGATATCGACATAGTTTTTCTGGCCAATATCGACCCCGATCTGCAGTGTGAGGTGCTGGAGCAGGTGCCCGGGGCCAAACTCAAGATCGCCGATACCATGAACTTCTGGATCGAGGGCAAGAACAAGTCGCTGTGCCGGGCGCTGAGCATGGTGGATATCGCCATCATGGATGAATCCGAGGTGCATTTGTTAGCCCGGGAGGCCAATGTGATAACCGCTGCCAACAAAGTGCTGACCATGGGGCCCAGGGCGGTCATCGTGAAAAGGGGCAAATACGGCTCGATGATGGTCAGCGAGGGGGAATACTTCACTACTTCCGCATACCCCGTAGAGATCGTGAAGGACCCCACCGGGGCCGGGGACAGCTTCGCCGGGGGGCTGGTCGGGTATCTGGCCCATGCCAAGGACTTCAGCCCGCAGACAGTCAAGCGGGCCATGATCCACGGCACTGCGGTATCCAGCTTCACCGTTTCCGAGTTCAGCATAGAGGGGCTTCGATCCCGCACATGGGCTGATATCCTCAACAGATATCGCGAACTGTGGCGGTTTACATACTTCGATGATAAGGAGAGTATCTTATGAAATCGGACGTTAAGGATTTATCCCTGTCCTCCGCGGGCATAATACGCATTGACTGGGCTGAGCGTGAGATGCCGGTGCTGCGGTCGATCCGCGAGCGGTTCGCCAGGGAGAAGCCGCTAAAGGGAATGCGTATCGCTGCATGTCTCCACGTAACTACCGAGACTGCCAACCTGATGCGCACCCTCGAGGCGGGAGGAGCTGAGCTGGCCGTCTGCGCCTCCAACCCGCTCTCCACCCAGGACGATACCGCCGCCGCAATGGTGCAGGAGTACGGCATCTCCGTTTACGCCATCAAGGGCGAGGATAATGATACTTACTACAAACACATTAATGCAGTGCTGGATCTGAAGCCGACCATCACCATGGACGACGGAGCCGATCTGGTTTCGACCATCCATAAGGAACAGCAGGGGCTTGCCGGCAACATCGTGGGGGGCACCGAGGAGACCACCACCGGCTGTATACGCCTGAACAGCCTGGCGCAGCAGGGCAAATTGCTCTACCCCATCATCGCGGTGAACGAGGCGGACACCAAGCACTTCTTCGACAACCGTTACGGCACGGGGCAGAGCACCATCGACGGCATCACCAGGGCTACCAATATACTGTGGGCCGGCAAGAAGGTGATCGTCTGCGGTTACGGCTGGTGCGGTAGGGGGGTGGCCATGCGGGCGCGGGGGCTGGGAGGGCACGTTATCGTGACCGAGGTCGACCCCATCCGGGCGCTGGAGGCGGTGATGGACGGCTACCCGGTGATGACCGTCGCGGAGGCGGCCAAGATCGGGGATATATTCATAACCCTCACCGGGGACATAAGCGTTCTGGACAGGGAACACTTCGCTGTGATGAAGGACGGCGCCATAGTGGCCAACAGCGGGCATTTCAATGTGGAGATAGATATCGAGGCACTGGAGTCCCTATCGCAGTCCAAGAGAACCCTGAGGCCATTCATCGATGAATACACAACGAAGGACGGTAGGCGCATACTGCTTATCGGCGAAGGGCGGCTGGTCAACCTGGCTGCTGCAGAGGGGCACCCGGCCAGTGTGATGGACATGAGCTTCGCCAATCAGGCCCTGTGCGCGGAATACCTGAGCAAGGGTAACAAGGCGGAACCCGGAGTGTATAATGTGCCCCAGGAGATCGACCGGGAGGTGGGGAGGTTGAAGCTGGCCTCGATGGGTATAAGGATAGACACGCTCACCGCGGAGCAGAATAGATACTTGAACAGCTGGGAAATGGGAACCTAATAAAGAAACTGTAAAGGAGAAGAAAATGACAACCTTCATGAGCGCCCCCTCACTTTTTCTGACCTCTGAGTCGGTGACCGAGGGCCACCCGGATAAAGTCTGCGATATCATCTCCGACTCCGTCCTGGATGCGATTCTGGCGCAGGACCCAACGGCAAGGGTCGCCTGTGAGACCGCCGCAACCACCGGTCTGGTTATCGTTATGGGCGAGATCACCACTTCCTGCTACATCGAGATCCAGGATATCGTTCGGGAGGTGCTGCGGGATATCGGATATACCCGCGCCAAGTACGGGTTCGACTGCGACACCTGCGGCATCATGGTGTCCATCAAGGAGCAGTCCAAGGACATAGACATGGGCGTGAGCAAGGCCATGGAGATCAGGGAGGGGAAGGAGAAGAGGGATGAAGCGGATACGCTGGGGGCCGGGGATCAGGGGATGATGGTGGGCTTCGCCTGCAACGAGACACCGGAGATGATGCCGCTCACCATCTCGCTGGCTCATAAGCTTTCACGGCGGTTGGCTGAGGTGCGTAAAGACGGTACCCTTAAGTACCTCAGACCCGATGGTAAATCGCAGGTAACGGTCGAATACTCACATGGCGTGCCGAAACGGATAGACACCGTACTGATGGCCGCTCAGCATGACCCAAAAGTAGGGCTGGATACAATATATGAAGATGTCATCAATCATGTCGTCAGGCCGATCATACCCGAGGCTCTGGTGGATGACAAGACTAAATATTATGTGAATGCCACCGGTCGTTTCGTCGTCGGCGGGCCGATGGGGGACGCCGGACTCACCGGCCGCAAGATACTGGTGGACACCTATGGCGGCATCGCCAGGCACGGCGGCGGTGCGTTCTCGGGTAAGGATCCGACAAAGGTGGACCGTTCGGCGGCGTATGCCGCTCGTTATGTTGCTAAGAATATTGTAGCGGCCGGGCTGGCGGATCGGGTGGAGATACAGGTATCGTATGCTATCGGCATAGCACACCCGCTCTCGATAGCGGTAGAGACGTTCGGCACCAACTATATCCCCGATGAGGCTATCAGCGAGCTGATAGCTGAGCACTTCGACCTGAGGCCGGGGGCGATAATCCGGGACATGAACCTGCGACGCCCTATCTATCGCCAGACCGCCAGCTACGGTCACTTTGGGCGCACCGATATCGATCTGCCCTGGGAAAAGACCGACAAGGCGGATATACTTCGAGCTGAATCCGGGCTCAAGTGATAGGATGCTTGTACTGGAGCTGGATGAAACAGCTTAGCGTTAAGCCATAGACTTGATTCAGGTTTATCGAGAAGGATGCAGTATTGAAGGCGGTTATCCTCGTCGGTGGTGAGGGCACCAGGCTGCGCCCCCTGACCTTGAGTATGCCCAAGGCTATGGTGCCCATCGTCAATCGGCCGTTTCTGGCTCACATGGTCGATTACCTCAAGTGCCACGGCATAGATGACATCATACTGGCGATGGGCTATCTGCCGGATCCCATCCAGAGCCACTTCGGCGACGGCGGCAGCTTAAATGTAAGATTAACTTACATTATCGAGGATTCGGCTATGGGTACGGCGGGCGCGGTGAAAAACGTCGAGGGACATATCGACGATGTTTTTTTCGTCTTTAACGGTGACACGTTCACCGATATCGACCTCACGAGGATGCTGGAGCTGCACCGTAGCCAGAAGGCTCAAGTCACTATCGCACTGACCCCGGTGGAGGACCCCACCGTTTACGGCGTGGTGTATACGGATGGGAATGGGAGGGTGCAGCGGTTCTTCGAGAAACCCAGCCGTGATCAGGTGACCACCAATATGGTGAATGCCGGGGCTTACATCCTGGAGCCCGAAGTGTTAGACCTAATTCCCCGGGGGGAGCATTTCATGTTCGAACGCGGGGTGTTCCCCCAGCTGCTGGATCGGGGGGATGCTATCTATGGCTACAAATCCGAGGCATACTGGATCGATATCGGCACGCCGCAGAAATACCTGCGGGTGAACCACGACCTGCTTTCGGGGAAGGTGAGAGGTCATTTCGCCGGTGAGCTTGTCGGAGACAGGCTATGGGTGGAGCCGGGATCGGACATTCACCCCCGCGCCGTTCTTGAGGGACCGGTCGCTGTCGGCAAGGATTGCGTCATAGGCCCCGGATCGCGGGTAAAGGGCCCGGCCGTTATCGGGTCTGGTTGCATTGTGGGAACGGAGAGCGATATCGAAGGGGCGGTCATATGGCCCAATACCCGTATCGGTGGTGAGGCATCACTGAAAGGATGTATAATCGCAGAGGACGTAAATATCGGAGACGGAAGCCGCATACCGGAGGGCTGCGTTCTGGGACGCGGTGTAACGGTGGAGAGCGGTAAGGAGCTTTCTGCGGGCACTGAGGTATGGCCCGTTCATACGGCACGATAATATAATCAGGAGGTTGAACATGCGAGTACTGATCACTGGTGTCACCGGCATGGCGGGGAGCCACCTTGCCGACTATCTGCTTCCGATGGAAGGCGTGGAGGTTTACGGCACCTTCCGCTGGCGCAGCAGGATGGATAACCTGGATGACCTGAAGCGAGAAGACAGATTGAATGTAATCGTCTGCGAGCCGGGAACACCGCCGCAGGGAGACAGCTCGAAGCTCAACCTTATTGAGGCGGATATCGGCGATGCGTTCTCCATGCACCGGGTTATGGGCGTGGTGAGGCCGGATCGTATATTTCACCTCGCTGCGCAGAGCTACGTCCCGGCTTCATGGTGGGCGCCGGCCGAGACGCTTCATACCAATATCATCGGTGAAGTAAACCTGTTCGAGGCGGTGCGCCGTGCAGAGATCGAGCCAGCGATACAAATCGCCGGCTCCTCGGAGGAGTACGGCTATATCCTGCCCGATGAACTGCCGGTGAAGGAGACGAACCCGCTGCGCCCGCTGAGCCCTTACGGCGTGAGCAAGGTGGCTCAGGAGATGCTGGCATACCAGTACTCGAGAAGCTACGGATTGAGGTGTGTGGTAACCCGCGGCTTCAATCACGAAGGGCCGCGCCGGGGAGATGTGTTCGTGACATCCAGTTTCGCCAAGCAGATAGCCGAAATAGAGAAGGGGCACAGGGAGCCGGTGCTCTACACCGGGGATCTCACCAGCAGGCGCGACTGGTCGGATGTGCGGGACTTCGTGAGGGCATACTGGCTGGCGACGGAGAAAGGCGTTCCCGGAGAGGTCTACAACATCGGCAGCGGACACGCCTGGTCGGTGAAGGAGATGCTGGACATATTGCTCGGTATGACAGATGTCCAGGTTGAGGTGAAGGCGGATCCCACCCGCTTTCGCCCGTCGGACGTAAAGGTGCTTGTCTGCGACTCAACAAAGTTCCGTGAGCTCACCGGGTGGAAGAACGAGATTCCTTTCGAGCGCACCCTGAAGGACTTGCTGGACTACTGGAGGGAGCGGGTTTAGGATGCCGACTCCGATTAAATTCGGCACTGACGGCTGGCGGGCGATCATTGCCGAAGATTTTACATTCGACAATGTCAGGGTCTGTGCCCAGGCTGTGGCCGATTATCTCAATGACGAGGGGATGGGCAACCGCGGATTGGTGATAGGCTACGATAACAGATTCGCTTCGGAGGATTTCGCCGCGGCCAGTGCCGAGGTAGCTGCCGCTAACGGCATCAAGGTGTACCTCTGCCAGGCGGCCACCCCCACTCAAGTTACCAGCTATGCCGTCCTGTCTCAAAAGGCCGGCGGGGGAATCATGATAACTGCCAGCCACAACCCGGGGCGCTGGAACGGCTTCAAATACAAGGAACAGACCGGGTGCAGCGCCTCCCCGCAGGTAGTTGCGGAACTGGAGAAGAACATCGTCCGCATCCAGAGCGAGGGCGGTGTGAATCGCATGCCGCTGGAGCAGGCACTGGAGAACGGCGCGGTAGAGCGGATCGACCCCTATCCCGCATACCACCGGCAGATCGAAAAATTGGTGGACACAGGCCGATTACGGGACAGCGGTCTCAAGGTCATTGTGGACTCGATGTACGGGTCCGGCGCGGGGTATTTCAAGAAGATCATGAGCGGCGCTACCGCCGAGATTATCGAGATACATGGCGAGCGCAACCCGGCGTTCCCCGGGCTTCAGCCGGAGCCGATAGCGCCGAACCTGGGATCGCTGATAAACAGGATTAAAGACGAAGGGGCGGATGTAGGCCTGGCCACCGATGGAGATGCCGACCGCATCGGAATCGTAGATGAGACCGGCAGATTTATCACCACCCTGGAGGTGTTCGCCCTCCTCGCTCTGTACCTGTTGGAGGTGCGCGGTGAGCGGGGCGCTATCGTCAAGACCATAACCACGACGAGCATGCTCTACCGTCTGGGCGAGATATACGGGGTGCCGGTTCACGAGACATCCGTAGGCTTTAAATATGTGGCCCCGTTGATGGTCGCTGAGGATGCCCTGATAGGTGGGGAGGAGAGCGGCGGTTTCGGTTTCCGCGGGCATATACCGGAGCGTGACGGGATACTTGCCGGGCTTCTTTTCCTGGACTTCATGGTACGGGAGCAGAAAAGCCCCTCGCAACTGCTGGATTACCTGTTCAGTAAGGTCGGGCCTCACTACTATGACCGTAAGGATATCGATTTCCCCGCTGCCGAAAGGGACTCAATCATCGGCCGTCTCTCCAAGATGAAGCCTGCCCATATCGACGGCGCATCGGTCGCCGATATAGATACCCAGGACGGCTTCCGTTTCCTGATGGACGGCGGCTCGTGGCTGCTCATCCGCTTCTCGGGGACGGAGCCGATAATGCGGGTCTATTCCGAGAGTGACAGCCCGGACAGGGTTCAGCGCTTCATAACCGCGGGCCGAGAAATGGCGGGGGTTTAGATTAGAGATGCCAGATCTTGATGCCCCGGCTGTTTACCAGCAGTTAGACCCCTCGGGCATGATTGAGCGCATAGCCGACTTCCCCCGGCAATGCAGCATGGCATGGCACGGGGCTGTCAATCTGCCGTTGCCCCCGGACTTCTCGATGGTGGACAAGGTGGTCATCCTGGGTATGGGAGGCTCCGCCATCGGGGGCGATGTCGTGCGGTCCATGGCATTGCGGGCGGGAAAGGCCGCGGTGGTGGTACAGCGGGACTATCGCCTGCCCCACTGGGTTGACGAGCGCACCCTTGTGATCGCATCCAGCTATTCCGGTAATACTGAGGAGACCATATCCGCCTTTGCGGAGGCCCTCGAATCGCCTGCAAAGAAGCTGGTTATAACCACCGGCGGCAGACTGCAGGAGATCGCCGCCGAGCATGGTGTACCCACGCTGGTCTTCCACTACCAGGCTGAGCCGCGCGCCGCATTCGGCTACAGCTTCTTCTCACTGCTCGCCTTCCTCAAATGCATGGGGCATATCGATATCGGTAGCGGGGATGTAGATGAGAGCATAATGGCACTGAAGGAGGCTTCTGCTGATGCGGGCAGGGAGGTCCCCTGCGACCGGAATCCAGCGAAGCAGCTGGCTGGCAGGCTGCAAGGGCATTTGGCGGTTATATATGGGGCGGATTTCCTGTCCGTGGTAGCCCACAGATGGAAGGCCCAGATCAATGAATGCAGCAAGGGGTGGTCTTTCGCCGAGTGTTTCCCCGAGTTGAACCACAACGCCGTCGTGGGGTATAGCTTTCCCGAACGGTTCAACCAGAGTGTCTATGTGGTCATGCTGCGGTCGCCGTTGATGGATCCCCGCATCCTGAAACGGTACGAGGTTACCGCCGAATTGCTGGACGGGGCCGGCATCGCCAGCGAGGTGGTGCAACCCGCAGGCAGCAGCGAGCTGGCACAGTTGTTGAACGCGGTATCGCTGGGCGACTACGTCAGCTACTATCTGGCGATGTTGAACGGGATCGATCCCTCGCCGGTCCAGCCCATAGATTACCTCAAGCAGCGCCTCTCCGAGTCTTAATATTTACAGCCCGGCGCTCGTTTCTGCAGGCTAGAGATGGAATTCAGTTTCACCCCAGAGGAAAATAGCTTTCGTTCAGAAGTGCGCGACTATATCGCTCACCAACTGTTGCCTGCAGGCTACTGGAGGGGGATGGAGGGGGAATTCGACCAAGATCATTTCGAGTTCAGCAGGCTGGTGGCCAGAAAGCTGGGGGCCAGGAGATGGCTGGCGATAGACTGGCCTGTGGAATATGGCGGACTGGGCGCTCCGCCGATCCAGCATATGATATTCAAGGAGGAAGCGGCATATTTCATGCTGCCCGGGCTGGATATGGGCATCGGGGGGATAACATGGGTCGGCCCGACCTTGCTGCTTCTGGGAGCGGAGGAACAAAAGAAACGGTACCTATTGCCGCTAGCATCAGGCGAGGAGTGGTGGTGCACACTATACAGCGAACCCGATGCGGGCTCGGATCTGGCGAATATCCAGTGTAGCGCCGTCCTGCAGGGTGGTGAATATCTTGTTAACGGACAGAAGATATGGACCAGCGCAGGACATATAGCCGACTGGGGGCTGCTGCTGGTGAGGACGGACCCCGATGCCCCCAAGAAGCATCACGGCCTCACCCTGTTAATGGTCGATATGAGAACGCAGGGCATCAGCATACGCCCCATATTCAGCCTCGCCGGTTATCACACATTCAATGAGGTTTTCTTCGATGATGTAAGTATCCCGGTGGCCAATCGCATCGGTGACGAGAATTGCGGCTGGCACAGCGTCATGATAGCACTGGCCTTCGAGAGGACCGCCGGTGTTATGCTTACCGCTGCCGGACGCAGACTTATAGATGAGATGATAAGGTACGTCAAGAATAGCGGCGTAGGAGCCGACCTGTCAACGGACACCGAAAACTTTAGACCGAGGTTGGCAGAGCTTGCCATCCGGGTTGAGATAGCTCGTCTGCTGGGATATCGAATCGCATGGCTTCGCTCTAAAGAAGCGGTGCCGGGCTATGAGGGTGCTATGATAAAGGTGCTGGCGGCGGAGACATTCCAGCAGATTGCCGATATGGCGACCCGGATGATGGGACTCTACGGGCAGTTGCGGCAGGGATCGAAATGGGCGCCTCTCGAAGGGATGATGGCTGATATGCACCTTAATGCAGTGGGCATCCCAATAGCGGCAGGCACTTCTGAGGTCATCCGTACCGTGCTTGCAGAGAGAGGACTCGGACTTCCTCGAGGGGCATGAGCCTATCTCTTGGAGTACTGTTTTGATTTGCGGGCGCGGACAAGGCCGTATTTCTTACGCTCTTTGACCCGGGGATCGCGGGTGAGGAAGCCCTGTCTCTTAAGTGTCGGGCGCAGGCTCTCGTCCGCATTAACCAGTGCACGGGCGATTCCGTGCCTTATCGCACCGGCCTGTCCCGACGGGCCCCCTCCGGTGACTTTTACGCTTATACTGAACCTTTTGGAGCTGTCGGTTGCCGCGAGCGGCTCCATTATATTCTTCTTATATCTTTCCTGGGGGAATGCGGTTTCGAATGGTTTCCCGTTTATTACTATAGTACTACCGCCCGGCGATAACCTCACTCGGGCTACAGCGTTCTTACGTCTTCCGGTGGCTTGAAAAAAGCCCTTCTCGTTCAACTAGTCTCCCCCTTCTTTGCCCGGCCTTTCTTTGCCTGGGGAACCTTCTGCTCGGGTTGCTCCATATGGGCTTGGTAAGGATGGGTGTCTCCAGCGTAGACCTTGAGCCGTTTCATCATCACTCGTCCCAGCCGGTTATGTGGCAGCATCCCGCTGACGGCATGCTCGATTATGCGCGTCGGATGGGTCTCCAGCATTTTATTATAGCTGACGCTTTTCAGCCCCCCGGGATAGTTAGAATGACGGTAATAAAGTTTCTGCTCGCCTTTGTTACCGGTGACCCGCACCTTGGATGCGTTGAACACGACAACGAAATCGCCTGAGTTCATGTTAGGAGTGAAGGTGGGTTTATTCTTCCCCAGCAACAATGTGGCCACTTCGGTTGCGAGCCGGCCCAGCGTCCTATCGGTGGCATCTATTACATGCCATTGTGGATTCAAATCGGCAGCCTTTGCGCTATAAGTTTTCATTGCATCTTCCCATTATAATTGACCTTCAGCAGGCACAGCCCGTGAGGGGGCGCGGGAGGCCCTGCCGCCGCAGGCCTTTTCGAGTTCAAAATCTCAGCTATATCTGAGGCATCCATTTTGCCCAGCCCCACCTGCACCAGTGTGCCCACCGTATGGCGCACCTGATGCGGTAAAAAGGCATTGGCTTCGATATGGCAGGTCACCATCGAAGCCTCACGGAAGGTATTAGCGCGGTAGATGGTGCGTACCGTGTTGGTGCGATCCTCTAAAGAGCTTGCGAATGGCAAGAAATCGTGTGTACCGACGATCACCTGGCAGGCCCTGTCCATCTCGGCGACATCCAGCGATTGAGGAATATGATGCGCACTCCAGCGCCGCAGAGGAGATGGAGTGGCATCGTTCCAGATGTAATAGCAGTATTCCCGACTCAGGGCGTCTCTCCTCGGGTCGAAGTCATGATTCACGGTGAAAGCGTTCCTTACAGCTATATCTTTGGGTAAATGATGATTGAGCGCTCGAGCGATAGCGAGCGGCTCCAGAGAGGAGCACGTATCGAAGGCAGCCACCTGCCCCCTGGCATGAACGCCCTGGTCCGTACGCCCGGCAAACGAAGTTCGGACCCTTTCCCCGATGACCTTCTCCAGCGCGTCCTCCAATTCCCCCTGTATCGTGGCCAGATCCTGCTGGATCTGTGAGCCATGGTATCTGGTGCCGTCGTATTCCAATATAAAAGCAATCCTGGTCTTCATTCCACCAATTCCAGTTGAACCATAGGTGCGGCATCGCCCGCCCGTGGTCCGAGCTTTATTATCCGGGTGTAGCCGCCGGTTCGGTTGGCATATCTCGGGGCCAATTCCCCGAAGAGTTTGGCCACTACCTTATCATCGCTGGTCATCGACAGCACCCGGCGGCGGCTGTGCAGAGAGCCGTCCTTGCCCAGCGTTATAGCCTTCTCTGCCATTCCGCGAACCTCTTTGGCTTTGGCCTCGGTGGTTGTAATCTTCTCATAACGCAGCAGGTCTGTTACCAGGTTGCGGTACATCGACATCCTGTGTGCTGTTGGCCTTGACAGCTTTGTGCCGCTTATGTGGTGTCTCATTGGGAAATGTCCTCCGATGTGTCCCCCGGATCTGACATCGAATCATCCTCGGATGCTGTCATGGATTCATCCTGCTGACCTTCGTCATCAGCGATGAACCCTTTCTCCTTGAGCCGTTCCTTGACCTCATCGAGGGCCTTCTGGCCGAAATTCTTTATGTTGATGAGCTCGTCATCGCTCTTCTCCAGCAGCTCGCCTGCCTTGGTGATACCGGCCCGTTTCAGGCAGTTGAACGTCCGTACGGAGAGGCCGAGCTCCTCTATCGGCAGGTTGTATTGCTCTAGGGGAACCGGCAGACGGGGCTGCTTTTCCCCGACCCTCAGGGGGACCCTGGCGAGCTCATAGAAGAGCTGAAACTGCTCGATCAGCAGGTGGGCGCTGCAGCTGACCGCCTCCACCGGCGATATCGTCCCGTCGGTCCACATATCGATGATCAGCCGCTCATAGCTGCGCTGGCCGATGCTGATGGGTTCAACAGTGTAGTTGACCTTGCGGGCAGGGGTAAAGATGGCGTCAATAGGTATCACTCCGATGGGCAGATGCTCAATCTGATCCCATCCCTGGTAACCTTGGCTGGCAGGCCGGTATCCGGTGCCCTGCTCGACATTGAACTCAACATTCAGCTTGGCATCGGCGGAATCCAGTGTCGCCAGATGCAGATCCGGATTAACCACCTCGAAATCGGCTGAAGGCTGGATATGCCCCGCCAGAACATCCCCCTCTCCCTCTGCCTCCAGCTTAACGATGCCGCTTCGTGATGTCAGGGGGCGCAGCCTGATGGCCTTGACGTTGAGCAGGAAATCAACCGTATCCTCTTTCATAAACGGGATGGTCGAGAATTCATGCTGGATGCCGTCGATCCTGACCCATGTAACAGCGGCCCCGGGCAGCGAACTTAGGATGACCCGTCTCAAGGCATTGCCGAGGGTGACGCCGAAACCCCTGTCCAGGGGCTCGATTATGAAACGGCCATACTTATCAGAGAGCTCTGCGCATTCTATCTGGGGGCTAACTGGCTCGGACAAAAATTTACCTCCATATATTATCGAGAGTAGTATTCTACGATTACCTTATCGTCAATCGTCAGGTCGATCTCACCGCGACTGGGCGGCGTCAGGACGCGGGCGATAACCTTTTCGCTGTCCACATTCAACCAGTCGGGAGTGGTACGGTCGCCGATATGTTCCACCATCCTCTTGTAGTACTCCGTCTTGGACCCCCTGGCAGTCCATGAGATAACATCGCCCGCCTTCACCAGATACGATGGGATGTCAGTCTTTAGGCTGTTAACGGCGATGTGGCCGTGCCTCACCAACTGTCGGGCCTGATTGCGTGAGTCGGCAAAACCAACGCGGTAGACCACGTTGTCCAGCCGCATCTCCAGGATCTGCATCATGTTCTCGCCAGTGACCCCCGGCCTGCGCTCCGCTTCGGCGAAATGCTTGCGGAACTGCCTCTCCATGATGCCATATGTGTGCCGTGCCTTCTGCTTCTCCCTGAGCTGCAGGCCGCGGTCGGATATCTTCCGCCGCTGCGGCCGCTGCCGGCCGGGAGGCAGGTTGCGCCGGTCCAGAGCGCACTTCTTTGTGGTACAGCGCTCACCCTTCAACATCAGTTTTTCCCCCTGGCGTCGGCAGAGGCGACATACTGGGCCTGTATAGCGAGCCATCGTTTACTTTGCCCTCCCCTCGAAGATAAAGGTCATACCCTCCTCCTCTTCCTCGGCCTGCAGCCGTTGTGGGGGACGGGGGTGACATCCCGGATGCCGGTGATAGTGAGACCTGCCGCCTGGAGGGAGCGGATCGCCGCTTCCCGTCCACTGCCCGGCCCCTTTACATAGACATCGACTTGCCTGACCCCGTGTTCCATTCCCTTGCGTGCCGCTTGCTCCGCGGCAAGCTGTGCAGCATACGGGGTTCCCTTGCGTGAACCTTTGAACCCGGCTGTTCCCGAACTGGACCATGCTATCGCGTTCCCCGAAGGATCGGTGATGGTTATCACGGTATTGTTGAAGGTGGAATGAATATAGGCACGCCCTTTGGGGATGGCCTTCCGCTCCCTCTTCTTAACCCGCGTGGTTTTCTTCGGTTTCTCCGGCATATGCCCCCTACTTCCTGGCTACGGTGCGGCGGCGCCCGGCTACGGTTTTACGGGCGCCCCGTTTAGTGCGCGCGTTGGTGCGTGTGCGCTGTCCGCGGACCGGCAACCCGCGCCGGTGCCTGATGCCGCGGTAGCTGCCGATCTCTATCAATCGCTTGATGTTAAGGTTAACCTTACGCCTTAACTCCCCTTCAACCACGTATTCACGCTCGATGGCCTCGCGGATCAGGCTGGTTTCCCCTTCGGTTAAATCGCTGACCTTGGTATCGGGATCGATATTCGCCTGCTGCAATATGCGTTTGCTGGTCGTACGGCCGATCCCATATATATAGCACAAGCCGACCTCGACTCTCTTGTTCTTGGGTAGGTCTACCCCCGCTATCCTCGCCATACTGCCATCCTTCTCAAACTAGATATAGAATTACCCCTGCCTCTGCTTGTGTCTCGGGTTCTCGCATATAACCCGCACCACACCCTTACGCTTGATAATCTTGCACTTCTCACATCTCGCTTTGACCGACGCGCGTACCTTCATGCCTATCCCTCAAATCTCTATCTGAACCTGTAGGTGATCCTGCCTCTGGTGAGGTCGTAGGGCGACAATTCCACCAGCACCTTGTCTCCGGGCAGTATCTTAATATAATGTATCCTCATCTTGCCCGATATATGTGCCAGGACCCTGTGACCGTTGGCCAACTCCACCCGAAACATGGTGTTAGGCAACGGCTCAACCACCTTTCCTTCGACCTCAATGCTCTCTTTCTTAGCCATCAGCTCAATCAATCGACCCGGGTGAGGATCTCCGCATCACCGTCGGTAATCGCGATAGTGTTCTCGAAATGCGCGCACAGGCTTCCGTCGGCAGTGGATACGGTCCAACCATCCCCTGCTACTTTGGTATGCCAGTCCCCTGCATTGACCATCGGCTCCAGAGCCATAGTCATCCCCCTGGACAACAGCGGCCCCTGCCCGGCGGTGCCGTAATTGGGTATCTGAGGGGACTCGTGCATCTGGCGGCCGATGCCGTGTCCGACATATTCCCTGACCACTGCGAAACCGCGCGATTCCACGTATGATTGAATCGCTGCCGAGATATCACCCAAACGTGCACCGCCGTGGGCGCTGTTGATCCCCGCCTGCAGTGCGCCCTCTGTTGTATCGATCAGGCTTCTCGCCTCGGGGCTGATCTCCCCCACACCCACTGTGAGTGCCGCATCGCCGTGGAACCCATCGTAAACCGCGCCGAAATCCAGGGATACGATGTCGCCCTCTTTGAGCACCCGGTCGCCCGGGATGCCGTGCACCAACTGCTCATTGACAGACACGCATAGATTAGCGGGGAAGCCCCGATAGCCCTTGAAAGATGAAGTGACATCGTATCGCTTCATCTCCTCAACCGTTATTCTGTCGAGCTCTTCAGTAATGATACCAGGTTCTATCCTTTTCTTCAATATGTCAAGTATGGCGGCCACGATGCGTCCCGCCTTCCTCATGATATCAAGCTCGTGTTCAGACTTGATGATTATACCCATTTCAGCCCTTTGTTACCGCCTGTATGAGGTTCCTGCTGATATCATCGATATCGCCTTCGCCGCTGACCTCCACCAGCTTGCCCGATGCCCGGTAGTAATCGATCAACGGCGCGGTATCCGCCAGATAAACATCGATCCTTTTCTTTACCGTCTCCGGGTTGTCGTCGGAGCGCTGGTACAGCTCACCGCCGCATCTGTCGCACTTTCCCGGTGTCTTTGGCGGGGAAGATACCATGTGATACGGCGTCTGACATTCACGGCAGATGAACCGTCCGCTCAACCTTCTCACCAACTCGTTGACAGTGACATTTATGTAGATCACCTGGTCGATCTGCGCACCTCTCTCGCCCATGGCCCTGTCCAGCGCCTTCGCCTGCTCCAGCGTCCGCGGGAATCCGTCAAGCATGAATCCACTGGCGCAGTCGGGCCGGCTTATGCGTTCCATGATCATCTTGATGGTTACATCATCGGGTACCAGCAGCCCCTTCTCCATATAAGATTTAACCTGGTTTCCCAGTTCATCCCCCCGGTTTACCGCGGCACGGAAGAGGTCGCCGGACGCGACATGGCTGATCCCCAGTTGTTCTGCAGCCAGCCCGGCCTGCGTCCCTTTACCCGATCCCGGTGCCCCCAGAAGTATCACGCGCATTATATCATCCCCTACTTCAGGAAGCCTTCGTACCGGCGCATTACCAACTGGGCCTCCAGTTGCCTCATGGTGTCCAGCGCGACGCCGACCACGATTAGCATGCCGATTGACGGTAGTGCCAGGTTTTGAATGCCAGTTATGCTTTGTACTATGTACGGTGATATCGCCACAAAGGCCAGGAACAGCGCCCCGCCCCAGGTGACCCTGGTGAGCACGCGGTTGAGGTATTGCTGGGTGGTCTTGCCGGGACGGATCCCGGGTATGAATGCCCCCTGGCGCTGCAGGGTTTCGCCCAGGTTCTGCTGCTGGAAAATTATCATCGCATAAAAGAAGGTGAAGAACAGCACCAGCACGAAGTATGCCGCCCAGTAGAACCAGTGAGTGGCTGAGAACCAGTTAACGATGATGTTAGCGAAATTGCCGGGTTCGCTGGGCGGATTGACGAAGAAGCCGGCCACCACCCCGGGGAATATCAGCAATGCCATGGCGAATATCACCGGGATCATGCCCGCCGAGTTCACCCTTATCGGGATGTGGGTGCCGCCGGATTGGCGGTACATCTTGCCCCCCCGGTAAAGGCTGCGGGCGTACTGCACCGGTATGCGGCGGTGAGCCTCGGTGAATATAACGATGGTGACCAGTATGGCCAGCGCTAACAGCAGGAAGAAAACAAGCCCCCAGATTTCGCTCTGACCCGGGGTCAGAAATGCCCGACCTACCATCTCCGGCAGGCTTGCCACGATACCACCGAAGATTATCAACGAGACGCCGTTTCCGATGCCGTACTCGGTGATTAGCTCTCCCAGCCAGACCAGGAACATCGTGCCCGCCGTCATCGCGATCACCATTGTGGCTGTAGGCAGAAGATTGGGCCCGGAGAGCCCTACATTGCTTACTACCCCTGATTGTTGAAGTAACATGAGCTGCCCGTAACCCTGCAGGACGGCCAGCGGCACGGTGAGCCAGTGGGTGTACATGTTTATCTTTGCCCTGCCAGCATCCCCCTCCCGCGCGATCGCTTGCAGCCTGGGTATGATGGGCACCATGAGCTGCATGATGATCAGCGCGGTTATGTAAGGATACACGCCCATGGCGGCGATGCTCATGTTCCTCATCGCCCCGCCGCTGAACAGGTCCAGCATGCCTACCAGCGCCCCGCTGCTGGTGCCGCCGCCGATGAACCCCTTCATCGCCTCTACATCGGCACCGGGCACCGGGACGTGAGCAACGAAACGGAAGATAACCAGCAGGCCGAGGGTGATGAGTATCTTACGCCTGAGGTCAGCCTGACCGAAGGCATCGATCATTGCCTGCAGCAGTTGTGGTCGGGTGCTCTTCCTCTCCTGAGTCAACCTATAACTCCTGCGCCTGCCCCCCGGCCGCCTCGATCTTACGCTTCGCCGTCTGGGTGAACTTGTTGGCCTTTACCGTAAGCGGCCTGTCGATCTCGCCGTCGCCGAGGATTTTAACCGGATATTTCAGTGATTTGATGATCCGCTCTTGAACCAGCGTCTGGGGGGTCACTTCAGTATCGGCCTCGAATTGATTCAGGCGCTCGATATTTACCGTCGCATATTCCTTCCTGAAGATATTGGTGAACCCCCTGAGCTCGGGAAGCCGCTTGGTCTGGGGGTTCTGCCCCCCCTCGAAGCCGGGCCGCATGCTGTAGCCTGCCCGCGACTTCTGCCCTTTGATGCCTTTGCCGGACAGCCTGCCGTGACCGCTCCCAAACCCCCGCCCGACCCTCTTTTGGCGGTGCTTAGCCCCTTTTGGCGGGGTCAGCTCATTCTGCCTCACCGATCTCCTCCACTTTAACCAGATGCCTGACCTTCATTATCATTCCCTTGACGGATGCGGACTCCTCATGCTCCACGCTCTGATTCAGTCGGCGCAGCCCCAGGGCATCAAGCGTCCTCCGCTGATCCCGCGGGTGGCCGATATCGCTCTTCACCCAGGTAACAAGCAGTTTAGCCATTGGCCGCCCCCTCTACCGCCCTGCCCTTTCGCTTGGCCACTTCCTCCTTGGGATCCCTGATCTGGCTCAATCCCTTTAGTGTAGCCCGCACCACGTTTACCTGATTGGCGCTACCCAATGATTTGGTAAGAATATCCTTTATGCCGGAAACCTCCAGCACCGCCCTGACCCCGCCGCCGGCTATCAACCCCGTACCGGGCGATGCAGGTTTGAGCAACACCTTCGCCCCGCAGTATTTGGTCACTATTTCATATGGAATGGTTCCACTTTGCATCGGCACCGTGACCATCTGCTTCCGAGCGGCTGCGGCCCCCTTACGGATGGCCTCAGGTATCTCTTTCGCTTTCCCCAGCCCGGCGCCAACCTTCCCGTGCTTGTCCCCCACTACTACCAGGGCGGTGAAGCTGAATCTCCTGCCACCTTTAACCACCTTGGCGACACGCTTTATGTTAACCAGCTTCTCTTCGAATGTTATCTCTTCCTGATCCATATAATCCATAGCTAGAACTCCAGGCCTGCCTCTCTAGCAGCTTCCGCCAGTGCTTTCACCCTGCCATGATATTTGTAGCCCCCCTTGTCGAACATGACCCTGGTGATTCCTTCTCCTGCCGCTTTATTAGCTAATGATGCTCCCACCAGTGCCGCTACCTCGACCTTGGTCTTTCCGTCTGTGACCTGTTTAATAGACGAGTCCAGTGTCGATGCCGATACGATGGTGCATCCCTTACTGTCATCTATGATCTGAGCGTATATATGGTTCAAGCTGCGGAAAACGCACAGCCGGGGGCGATCACCAGTGACGCGGAACTTGCTCCTGGCCCGCCTGTGTCTCTTCACACGTGCCGCTCTGGCATCCTTCACTACCATTATCTGCCGGCGCCTACCTTTCCTGATTTTCCTGGCTTGAGACGAACCTTTTCACCCACGTACCTGATGCCCTTACCTTTATAGTGGTCCGGGGGCCTCACTGCCCTTATCTTTGCCGCCATATCGCCCACCGCTTCACGGTCTATGCCCTGAACCAGTATATGCTGTGCATCGGTAGCGGTAATGGCTATACCATGCAGGGGTGTAATCTCCACCGGATGCGAGTAGCCGATCTGCATCACCACCTTCTGGCCTACATTCTGCGCACGATAGCCTACGCCGACAAGCTCCAGCTCTTTCTTGAACCCGGTGCTTACACCCTCAACCATGTTCGCCAAGAGGCTCCTGGTAAGCCCGTGGAGCGAACGGTGAATCCGGCTATCGCTCGGCCTGGCCACCGTCAGTGATCCATCGCTCAACGATATCTGCATATCCAGATTAAAGGCACGGGACAGCTCTCCCTTGGGGCCCTTAACATGAACCTCATTACCGTCGATGGTGACCTCAACACCCTGCGGTATGGTAATTGGCATCTTACCGATACGTGACACTATATACCTCTCTCACCAGATGTAGCATAGCAATTCACCACCCACGCCCTGCCGCCAGGCATCCTGCCCCGTAAGTACCCCTTTGGGTGTAGATATTATGGCGATGCCCAGCCCGCCCATCACGCGAGGGATCTCATTGCGCTGGGTATAAACCCTCAGGCCTGGCTTGGAAATCCGCTTCAGGCCGGTCAGCACCGAACCGTTGTCCTCGTTATATTTGAGATATACCTTTATCATCCGGTGCGGCTTGCCTTTCAACACCTCGTAATCTTTGATGAACCCTTCTTCCTTCAGGATCTTAGCGATTGCCAGCTTGATGCTAGATGCAGGCACGACGGTAAAATCGTGGCGCGCCAGCGCTGCATTGCGTAACCTGGTTAGCATATCGGCGATAGGATCTGTATTCATCATTCTACCTTCATTGTAGCTTTACCAGCTCGATTTCCTCACTCCGGGCAGCTTCCCCTCCAGTGCCAGCTTGCGGAAGCAGATGCGGCAGAGACCAAACTGACGCATGTAGGCGCGCGGCCGTCCGCACAGGCTGCATCGGCTTCTCCTTTGAACCTCGTATTTGGGTTGCCTTTTAGACTTTACGACCTTAGATAATTTCGCCATGCTACGCTATACCTGCTCTCGGCAATTTAGCTTCTCCTCGATATCACTGCTGGGCAAAAGGCATACCTAATAGCTCCAGCAGTTTTTTCCCCTCGCCATCTGTAGGAGCGGTGGTGACAATCGATATCTCCAATCCCCTGACCTTGTCAACCTTATCATAGTCGATCTCCGGGAAGATGATCTGTTCTTTCAATCCCATGCTATAATTGCCGCTGCCGTCGAAAGCGTCCGGCGGCATCCCCTGGAAATCGCGTATTCGCGGCAGTGTGATGTTCACCAGCTTATCGAGGAAGTCATACATCTGCCTGCCCCGCAGGGTCACCATCACCCCTATAGGCATCCCCTTACGTATCTTGAAACCGGCTATCGGTTTCTTGGCCCGGGTAACTACCGGATGCTGACCGGTGATGGCGCCGATATCCCTGACTACCGCCTCAACGGCATGGGCGTTCTGCGTTGCCTCTCCCAGGCCGACGTTTACTACTACTTTGGTCAGGCGCGGCGCCTGCATGATGCTCTTGTATCCGTATTCCTGCATCAGGGCGGGCATGACTTCTTTCTGATACTTCTCCCGGAGCCGTTCCATCAGTCTATCACCTCATCGCAGCGATGGCATATCCTTGCCTTCGTGCCATCCTCCAGCTGGCGGAACCTGGGGCGGGTCGGCTGGTTGCACTTGCTGCAGACAAGCATCACGTTAGATACCGGAAGTGGTGCTTCCTGCTCGATTATGCCCGCCTGCCTGGCCTGCCCCCGGGGTTTGGTATGGCGCTTCACCTTATTGGCCCCCTCAACTATAACGCAGCCCTTGCGCGGCAGCGATTTGCGTATCTTCCCCTTGTGCCACTTGTCCCTGCCGGTGAGGACAATGACTGTATCGCCTTTTCTCAGATCCATCTATAGCACCTCGGGGGCCAGGGATATAATCTTCATGAAATTCTTCTGCCTCAACTCATGGGCCACCGGCCCGAATATGCGGGTTCCCTTAGGATCGTTCTTGTCGGTGATGATGACTGCCGCGTTCTCATCGAACCGTATTGATGAGCCGTCGGGTCGGCGACAGGGTTTGGTGGTGCGCACCACCACCGCCCTCACCACCTCACCCTTCTTAACAACGCCTCCGGGGGTTGCCTCTTTTACCGCAGCCACTATTATGTCCCCTACGGTGGCATACCTCTTGCGGGTCCCCCCGGGAACGTTGATACACATGATGCTTTTAGCGCCGGTGTTATCCGCCACCTTAAGCCTGGTCATATGCTGAATCATTCTGCATCACTCTTGGAAACGATCTGTTCAACCCTCCACCGCTTCTCTTTAGAGAGTGGGCGAGTCTCGATGATACGCACCACATCACCGGTATGGCAGGAGTTGTTCTGATCGTGAGCCTTGAACCGCCTGATCCGTTTGACCTTTTTCCGGTACAGCGGGTGTGACCGGTAGGACTGAACCGCAACTACTACGGTCTTATCCATCTTGTCACTGACCACAACCCCCTGCTTTACCTTCCACTGCTTATCAGCATCAGCTCCCAACGAAATTTACTCCTTGCTAGTTAGTTCTCTCTCGCGGATGACGGTCTTAATCCTGGCAATACGTTTCTTTACGTTGCGTATCTCATGGTAATTCACCAACTGTTTGGTCGCCAGCCGGAACCTTAAATTGAGCAATGCCTTATAGGAGTCGTTTAGTTGCGTCTGCAACTCCTCCTTGCCGAAAGAGCGTAACTCCTGGGCTTTCAAATTACGATCCCTCCTTGTGCGCGGTTTCGACATCACGGCTCACGAACTTGGTCGGTATTGGCAATTTATGGGAGGCCAGGCGCATCGCTTCACGGGCTGCATCCTCCTTGATCCCCGCTATTTCGAACAGTATCCTGCCCGGTTTGGTGACACATACCCAGTGATCCACCGCCCCCTTGCCGCTGCCCATCCGGGTTTCGGCCGGCTTTGAGGTGACTGGCTTATCGGGGAAGACCCGGATCCAGATCTTGCCGCCTCGCCTCACATGGCGGATAATGGCCCTTCTGGCGGCCTCGATCTGTCGGGATGTAAGCCAGCAAGCCCCCTGTGCCTGGAGACCATACTCTCCGAAGCAGACGGTGTTGCCCGATTGGGCTACCCCCCGGCGTCGGCCCCGCTGCTGCTTGCGATATTTTACCCTTTTTGGCTGTAACATGCTTCTGTGCCCTATTCAGTGTTATTTCCGGCCACTGCCTACTTGGATTCGGCTTCTCCTTCGTCTTTGACCTTGGGATCCTCCGATGTCTCGCTTCCAGACTCTGTCTTGGATTTACTTTTCGCTTTAGCCTTAGGTTTAGCTACGGCATCGGCCCCTTCCTTGGTCTTAGCTGCGGATTTGGTTTTAGGCTTATCCGCAGTGTCAGTTTTGCCTTCTGCCTTCACCTTGCCCTTGGACTTGGATTTGGGTTCGCCTGCCGCCTCGGCCGCTCCCTGCTCTTCGACCTTTTCATCTGTCGCGGGCTTCTCCTTGGCCTTTGTCTTCGCCTTGGCCCTGG